>Ga0315336_1005153_pt1 | contig 14561 bp, 13 predicted proteins | sample ASW5metaG_FD_204512 | JGI IMG/M metagenome (GOLD analysis project Ga0315336, IMG submission 204512) | Ammonia-oxidizing marine archaeal communities from Monterey Bay, California, United States - ASW #5 | ecosystem: Environmental > Aquatic > Marine > Intertidal zone | place: USA: California...
TTCGGGACGAGCGCACGATCCTCAACGACAGCTGGACCCTCGGGCTGGCGCGCATCGCCCTTCTCGAAGCTGGAAAACGCCTGGGGCTATCCGCCCCGGGAGACGCGACGGCGCTCACCCCCGACCAGATCACAGCGGGTCTCCGCGGGGGCGAAATCGACGTCTCGGCCGCCCACGAGCGCGCGCAGTCCCGACGCGCCAGCGCGATGGACGGCCAGCCACCGACGATCGGAGACGGCGCGCCCTTCCGGGTTCCCGAAGCGTGGTTGCCGGCGGGAGCCGCACGACAACAAAGGGCTTTCGACGCCTACCAGGCCGCTGTTGGTGTCGCCCTCGAGCCCTCCACCCACGCCCCGGATCTGCTCTGCGGAATTGCCGCCAGCCCGGGGGTCTTCACCGGCCGCGCACGCGTGGTGCCCTCCCACCGGGACATCGACGGCGTGACGCGGGACCAGGTTCTCGTGACTTCGACTGCATCGCCTTCGGTAGGTGTCTTCCTGCCTTCATTGGGAGCTATCGTCACCGATCGCGGGGGCGCCATGGCCCACGTCGCCGTAGTGGCCCGGGAGTATGGGTTGCCCGCGGTCGTCGGCTGTGCGGACGCGACGCGCCGGATCGCCGACGGGGCACGGGTCCGGGTCGACGGGTCGGCCGGCACCGTCGAGGTGATGCCGTGAGTCGCTCCCCGGCCAGGGTCCACGCCGTAGGCACCGCGGTACCCGAGACCTCCTGGACCCAGACAGAGATCATGGAGGGTCTCGGCCTCACCCACCCCATCGTGAGAAGACTGCTTCGCACCAACCACATCGAGAAACGGCACCTGATCCTGCCGGAGCGAGATCCCTCCGGTCTATTTCGGAAGGAGTCAGTGCTCGAGCTCCGGGAGAAGTTCGCGCGCGGCGCTCACGAGGTCGGCGGGGAGGCCATGCGCACCTGCATGGAGCACGCGGGCGTCGCGGCAACAGAGGTCGGATACCTCGCCACGACCACTTCGACGGGCTTCACCATGCCCGGGCTATCCGCCCAGTTCGTTCCCGCACTCGGGATGAGAGCCGATACCCAGCGCCTCGATGTCGTCGGAATGGGCTGCAACGCCGGCATGAACGCCCTCGGCACCGCCGCGCGCTGGGCACAGCTGCACCCGGGCCGCTGGGCGATGGTCGTCTGTTGCGAGATCAACAGCGCCATCTACAGCGAGGGGGACGACTCAGAGACGGCCATCGTGAACAGCCTCTTCGGCGACGGTGTGGCCGCCGTTCTCCTGAATACCGAAGTGGGGACAAGCACCCCGCAGCTGCTCGACTTCGCCAGTTGCATATTCCCGGAGGAAGCCACGTCGATGCGCTTCGATCAGGACGCCCACGATGGGCGTTTCCGGTTCAGGCTGAGCCGCGCGATCCCCTACGTTCTCGGCGTAAAGGGCCGACAACCCATCATCGATTTCCTGGAGCGCCACGGCCTCAAGCGCAGCCAGATCCGGCACTGGATCCTGCACACCGGCGGCGGCGCGGTCATCGACGCCATGAAAATGGGTCTCAACCTCACCGAGCACGACGTTCGCCACACGCGAAGCGTCTTGAGGGAATACGGCAACCTCTCCAGCGGCAGCTTCCTGTTCAGCTATCGCCGCCTCGTCGATGAACAATCCCCCAGCGAAGGCGACTTCGGGGTGATGATCGCGATGGGACCCGGCGCCCAGATCGAGCTCGGATTGCTCCAGTGGTGAGGCCGCGCAACGTCGTCTTTGTGCTGCCCGACGAGTGGCGGGGGGTCTCGACCCCGATGGCTGGAGACCCGAATATTCGCGCCCCCGCGCTCGCCCATCTGGCACAACAAAGTGTCTCTTTCTCGAATGCCATCAGCGGTTCTCCCGTCTGCGCGAGCTACCGGGCGACCCTGATCTCCGGACGATCGGTGCTCGACCACGGGGTCTTCCTGAACGATGTGCCCCTCACCGGAGACTTCACTTCCCTCGGGGAGGCTCTCGGGGCAGCTGGATACGCGACGGCGTGGATCGGCAAGTGGCACCTCGATGGTCCGAATCGCGGGGGATGGACCCCTCCAGAGCGGCGCCGTGGCTTCAACTACTGGAGGGCGCAAAACCTCTGCCACGACCCCTTCGCAGAGCTGTACTACGGCGACGATCCCGAGCCTCGATACTGGGACGGTTGGGCGCCGGAAGCCCAGACCGCCGACGCGCTGTCTTTTGCAGCCGACCGGGTGGACGCCGACGAGCCCTTTGCTCTCTTCCTCTCCTGGGGACCGCCCCACGACCCCTTGATTTCACCGCTCAGTGCCCCGAGATTCAAGCCTGCAGAACTCCAGATTCGCGACAATGTGGATCCCACTCTCGAGGACTTGACCCGCCGGCACCTGGCTGCCTACTACAGCTGTTGCACCGGGCTGGACACCTGCCTGGCGACACTGATGGCTGGCCTGCGCACTTTGGGGATCGAGAACGACACCCTGGTGGTCTGGACCAGCGACCACGGCACGATGATGGGGTCCCAGGGCCGGTGGAACAAACAGCAACCCTGGGAGGAATCGATAGGTGTGCCGCTGCTGATGCGCTGGCCAGCCGCTCTCGCTCCCCGCACTGAAGACGCGGTGGTCGACACGCCTGATCTGATGCCCACTCTCCTCGGCCTGTGCGGCATTCAACCTCCCGAAACCTGTGTGGGCCGGGACCTGTCCGACGCGCTGACCGCGGCGGCCCCCCTGCCAGACGAGCCGGCACTGTTGCAGAGCGTCTCGCCCTTCGGCCGCTGGGCTCACGGCCGCGAATACCGCGGGATCCGGACCCGGACCCATACCTACGTGCGAGACCTGGACGGACCCTGGTTGCTGTACGACAACGTCTCCGATCCCTTCCAGCTACGGAACCTGGTGGCGGACAGCGAACCCTTCGAGGGACAGCTCCAAGCCCGGATCGGACCCTTCCTGTCTGCGGAAGAACACAGGAGCCAGTGGGGCTACGAGCCCGACGCCACGGGTGCCATGCCCACCGCCCATCTCGACTTCCTGACCCCGCTGCAGCGCCTGCGCAAACGGGTCCGGCAGGCGGCACTGGATCCCGGGTACATGTGGGGCGATCAAGGGCATGGGCCGGTCTCCGTGTGGCAGGCTCTTCACGATCGCAAGGCCGCTGGCGAGGACCTCTCGGACGAGACGGTCTACATCGACGGCCTCTCCGCCCCCTTCAGCGCCGAGTTCCTCCTGACAACCGTTCAACCCCACCGAGATCCGCGCTGGTTCGTGCGTGCGTGGGCCATCGAGCGACTGCGAGGCGCCGGTGCGTGATGGCGAGACCTTCCTCCAGGCACTCCGCGACGGACGCGAAGTCTGGCTCGACGGAGAGCGGATCGACGACGTCACAGCACACGTGAAGACGAGAGGCGTCGCCCAGACCCTGGCCTCCTGGTACGACCTCGCGCCGGACGACCGCGCCCTGTCGTGGCGAGTCCCCAGCAGCGTCGATGCCCTCCAGAAACGGGCCGATGCCACGCGGAGAATGGCGACCCCTCACGGCGGATTGATGGGTCGGACTCCGGATTATCTCGCAGTCCTCATGACTGGGGTGCGACAGGCAGCCGCCGTCTACGGTCAGGGAGACAGCCGGTTCACCGCGAACATCCGCGCCGCACATCGAGCTGCAGCCGCCAGAGATCTGTGCCTCACCCACGCCTTCGCCAACCCGCAGACCGGCACGGCCGTGCACGTTACCCGCGAAGACGATGCCGGAATCGTGCTCAGTGGCGCCCGGTCCCTGGCCACCCTGGCACCCTTCGCCGACGAGATCTTCAGCCTGACCTTGCCGATGCAGGCTCTCGAGCCCGGACAGGAGCACTTCTGTGTCGGCTTCTCGGTGCCCGTCGCGACGCCCGGGGTGAAGTTGATGTGCCGACCGTCCTTCGGGAAGGGGCCGCTCTCCAGCCGCTTCGACGAGCTCGACGCCCGGGTGGTCTTCGACGACGTTCACGTGCCCTGGGAGCGGGTCCTCGAGTACCGAAACCTCGCCCTGCACGCCCACATCGCCCAGACTGCCCCGATCTGGCGCCAGTTCCTCCACCACGCCGCGACCGTCAACGCGGTGAAGATGGACCTGACGCTGGGGGTCGCCCACCGACTCGCCACCTCCAGCGGCGTCGATCGTTTCCCACACATCCAGGAGAAGATCGCCGAGATCATCGATGTAGCTGCAGGCTTGCGAGCGCTCCGCCGGGCGTCCGAAGTAGACGCCGACAACGTTCCGGGCGCCGAGGGACTCTGGCCGGCAGCCGAGCCACTGCTGGCCATGCGAGACACTTTCCCGGAGGCCTTCGCCCGGGTTCGCCAGATCCTGGAGCAGATCGGCGCGAGTGGTTTCTTCTCCGCCGATCCACTCGCCCGCCTGGCGTGGGACCTCGTCGGATCAGAGTTCGCAAGCAGACAAGCCCTGTATGCACGCTACGCTTTCGGAGATCCTGTGCGTCACAGGCGCGCCCGGTACGCGGACTACGACTTCTCCGTGGCCGACGCGATGGTAGATGACATGTTGAGCCTGGGAGACTGATGCTCGAGATACGCCGGACCGACGGGATTCTGCACGCGACGTGGACCCTCGGCCCCCTGCGCGCGGAGCCCGTGGAGACGCTCCTCCAACTGGGCGAGGACGCGGAGCCACCCTCGGATATCCGGGCCGTCATCTTCCACGTGCACTCCGATCCAACGGCCTCAGGACCCGCACCACCGCGCTCACCCCGAGAGCTGATCCGCCTGCACCGCCACCTGGATCGGGCGATGACCCGCATCGAGCGCCTGGAGCTCCCGACGGCCAGCATCCTCCACGGCGAAGTGAACGGCATCGGACTGCAGCTCGCTCTCGTGACCGATCTCCGGGTCGCGACATCGGCCACAACCGTGGGCATCGACCTCCTCTCTGGAGGCGCGTTGCCGGGGGCCGCGCTGGCGCGACTGCCCAAGTACCTCGGGCTCGGGCGGGCTCGGCAGATGCTGCTTCTCGGGGAGAGAATCTCCGTAGAAGATGCCGCGGCTGCGGGCCTGGTCGACGTGGTCTCGGACGACCCGGAAGCCGCCTGGCCACCGCTCCTCGAACGCCTGCTGGCCATGCCCCCGCTCACGGTCTCGATGGTCCGCCGAATTCTCAAAGACAGCTTCATGGCTGACATGGAGGAGGCGCGCGCTACGTTTCGCGCAGCCCTCTTCCAGATCGCGAGTGAAACCTCTCAATAAGGCCGCCCCATGATGGAAACCCTCAGCCCCTTCGTGCAGTACGCCGTATGGGCCTCCCTCCTGCTCCAGGTCGCCCAGGCCTATCTGAAGTTGAACAAGCTCTGGTCGCGCAGACACGAAAAGGCGGTCGCCGAGTCGCTGTCGATCTACGCGCTCATTCTCGGCTTCGCCAGCAACGCACCGTGGATCGTCGATTTCGCCATCAAGCGAGAGTGGAAGGGCGCTTTCCGCACTGTAGTCAAGGTGTTCCAGATCATTGTGAACATGGCCATTGGCATCGGGATCTGGGTCCCCGATCCCGAGGGCAGGTCGGTCATGCAGAAGTTCCTCGCCGCCCTGCGCACCGAAAACGCCGAGGTCGGCGACCTGGTCAAGGCCCTCACCAAACCCGCCGGCGCCCCGATCTTGCTGCGGATCCTCCACGAGGTCGCGATGGTCGACCAGCACCTCGACGACCGAGAGCGAGAGTTTATCGACCGTTTTGCGGTGACCTGGGGCCTCCAATACGACCACGAGGCGATGACCAAGGCCCACGGCGGCGGCGACCCGGTGCGATTGCGAGCCCTGGTCGCCGACTACCTGGCCATCAGTCCGCCAACGAAACAGGTGACCCAGATCCGCAACGTGCTCGATGCCCTGGCGAAGATCGACGACGAAGTCGCGCAGTCCGAGGCCCTGGTGCTCGGCGAGGTGATGGCGATGCTCACCGAGTACATCAGTGAAGACGGCGAGAGCAATAAGGTAGACGTGCTCATCGTGCCCCAGAACCAGGTTCAGAACGAGGCGATCCGGCAGGTGCTCACCGATGTCGAACTGCGGGAGGTCCGCGGCGGGTCGGCGTTCCTGGTTGGGTCCTACTACAGCGGTGCTTACGCTGAGATGGTCGCCGCGAAGTACCGTGCGCTGAACTTCTTCAGTATCGTCGACACCCACGTCTCCGCGGAGGCGGAAATGCCCACCACCGGAAAGAACACGTGACCGCAACCTTCCCCTGTCGCCAATGCCGCCGCATCAACCGCGTCAAAGACGAAAAGCGCGACGATGCGATCTGCGGAAACTGCAAGGCCTCCCTCGATACCAGCGGGGCGCCCATCGACGTATCGGACACGGATCTCGATCGACTGATCCGCTCGTCCCCGGTCCCGGTCCTGGTCGACTTCTGGGCGTCGTGGTGCGGTCCGTGCCGAGCCCTGGCCCCTCACCTGGCCAAGCTGGGCGAGAAGTACGCCGGCAAGGTCATCGTCGCCAAGGTCGACACCGAAAAGTACAAACGACACGCCAGGGAGAACGAGATCCGAGGGATCCCCGCTGTGTTCCTCTACAAGGACGGAAGACTGGTCAATCGCTCGTCAGGAGTGAGTCCCCTTCCCTTCTGGGAGACGTTCATCGGGCCCCACATCGGTTAGAATCGCGCCCATGTTGCGTTGGATGCCACTGCTGCTCATCGGGTGTTCGGCACCCGGGAACGACGGCAAGAAGAACGCCAAGAAGGACACCTGCCGGCGGGGAGGCACGACCGAGCTCCTCGTGCTGCGAACGCTGAACTTCCCACGCGAGGAGGAGGGCGTCACGCCAGGTTTCGATCTCGACGGGGACGTCACCGAACCGGGCGGATTCCACGGCTGCGGAGTCGCCGATCAAGTCGCTCCCGACGGCACCGAGGGCATCGACAACTCCTTCGCCCGCCTGCGCCCAGCCCTGGACGCCACCGAGGCCAGCGCACTGGACGACATCGTTCACGAGGCCATCAACAGCGGCGGCCTGCTCGCGATGGTGCAGCTCGACGACGTCGAAGACGTCTACGACGACGCTTGTGTCGACGTCAGTGTCACCAGCGCACTCGGTACACCCATGGTCGGCAACGACAACCTGATGTTGCCCGCCCAGACCTTCGAGATCGACCCCGAGGCACCCGTGAGCACGGTGGGTGGAGCCGAGATCATCGACGGCGTACTGCGCGACGGACCCGTGGACCTCGACCTGCCGTTCCAGTTCCTGGACGCCGACGTGATCTTTCACCTCCGAGGAGGACAAATCCTCCTGGAACGCGGAGAAAACGGCATCTATACCGGCGTCATCGGCGGAGGCATCGACATCCAGGACCTGTCCGACCTCGCCCACAACACGGGAATCGACCAGACCGTCGAGGACCTCCTGGACACGATCCTGACCTTCAACGCCGACCTGAGCCCCGACGAGAACGGGGTCTGTCAGGAGATCTCGGTGACGCTGGAGTTCGAGGCTGTCAAGGCCTTCTTCTACGACGGCGAGTAGCTACTCGCAGTCGACGGTGAGTTCGAAGTCACCGGGCTCCCACGATCCGACGGTGAGGAACAGGACCTGCTCGGTCCAGTCCTGCAGGCCGGGGAAGCCCTCCTTGTCGAGGACGCCGACCTCGGTGGAGTCGAATTGGGGCGAGTTCATGTAGATGTACTCGTTGTTGAGGTAGGCGTCGATGGGATCGGTGCCCGGGTTGTTCGCGAGGGTGAACAACGACGCATCCGCACTCGCGTACAAGCTCACCGTCACCAGCTCGTTGTCGGCGGTGTCGGAGCCCAGGCAGTACTGGCGGCTTCCGAGGCTCATGTCCTCCCAGATGATCGTCTCCAGGGTGCCGGCGACCGTGTCACCGCAGCTGAGACGCGGATAGCCGAGGCAGGCCTCGTCGTCTCCGCCGAAGAGCGTGAAGTCGGTGTCGGTCTCGAGGCCGGTGAAGTCCATCACGTTGACGGTCACGTCCCACTCGCCGTCTCCGGGGTTATCGCTGTCCAACCGGCCGCTGGAATCCAGGGTCACCCCAGCGGGAAGGCCAGTTGCCGACCACACATAGGGGGGGGTTCCACCGACGACATCGAAGTCCCAACCCTCGGTTCCGCTGGCGTCGAGCACCGGCAGCGCGTGCACGTCGGGCCGAGGTTTCGGGTCGCACTCGAACCAGAAGGTGCCCTCTTCGCTGGTTTCCCAGTAGGAATACGCAACCGCGTGAAGGTGGGTGTCGACGTCCATGTAGTGCTTGAGCGTTGGGAAGCTTTGCGGCGAGACCGTCGCCGCGTAGTCGGCCGAACCAAACCAGTCGCCATCGCTCGGACCGCCGATGTAGTACGGGGTGGACGTGCCCGGCGGGGTGAAGCCGACCTCGCCCGTCTCAACGTCGATCATGTGAGCCGTGACGGCCGAATACTGGGGATCGATGGGTGTGCGGAAGACACGGTAACCACGAGTATCGTAGTAAAAGTAGAGGAAACCTTCATAATAGCCGTCCTCGGGCTCCCAGAGAAAGGGCTCCTCACACACGACATTGTCGAAGTCGTAGACGCCGAAGCCCGTGGACTCGGTGCGGGACCTCCCGTCGGCGTCCTCGGCGTTCACATCGAACTCGATCATTCCGGTCTCGAGGGCGTTGCCGCTCAGACGACCGTTGCTCTCGTCCCACTCTACCCAGTCGGGTATGGGGTCATCGGTCCAGATCGTCGTCGTATCGTTGTTCTCGAAGACGTTGAAGTTGACTTCGAGCGGATCGCCGAGCAGGGTGGGCAGGAACCGCAGATCGCTGAAGATCGGTCCATCGGTGCACACGGACTGGGCCGACCAGGTGCCCGGCTCGGCGGCGACGACGAGCAGCGTGATGGGGTCGCCAAAGCTCTTGTAGGTCTCGAGATCGTATCCAGTGCCGAGATCGACGCGGATCTGCCCCTCTCCGAAGACGTAGTTCTGGCGGTAGTTGTCCGAGAGGTTCTGATCGCCGGCCGGGGTTCCCGGCGACGCGAGGTACACCTCGAAAAAGCCACCCTGCATGTCGATGTCGATGCGCTTGGTGTCGTCAGTGGGCAGCGGAATCTGAATCCACTCGTACCCGTCGCTGGCGTCCCAGTTGACCTCATACCAGTCGATGCTCGCGACCTCGGTCAGCTCGCCACTGAGACCGCCGCCGCAGACGATGGCGTTGAGGGCGAGCGCAACGCTCAGATCCACGTCGACGCTGTCGCTGTTTCCGCGCTCATCGGTCACGACGAGTGTCACCGTTCCATCAGCTGGAACATCGGGGATGCCGCTGATGGCCCCGGCGGGATTGAACACCAGACCGGCGGGCAGGTCGCCCTCGAACGTCCAGCGCAGCGGAGCTTCACCGCCGGTGGCCTCGAGCCACTGCGTGTAGGACTCACCCGTAATCGCCGCCTCGAGGGCTTCGGTCACGATCGTGGGTGCCACGTAATTATTGGGTTTCTTCTCGTCATTCTTGCAGGCAACAAAGACGACGGACAGGAGTAGGAGCCATCTCACCACGCACCTCGCGGAATCAGCTGGGGTTCGGTGGACAGCGGCGGCATCGACCGGCCCTCGTCCACTACGGTGAAGTCGACGGACGAGAGGCCCAGGGTCAGGTCTGACCAGGCCTCGGCCCATTCTTGCTGGCGCAGGGCGGCGCCGGAGAGGATCTCGTCGGTGAGCATCTCAGTCGGAGCCAACACGAGGACGGTCAGGATCTTGAAGTCGGAAGGACTGTCCCCAACGGTGGGATACCGGTCGCCTTCGGCGGCGATCACGTCGTCGACGGTCACCATCACCTTGGTGCCTGTGACCGTCTCTGGGGTCGATCCGTACAGATGTTGAGGTGACGAACTCTTGCTCTTGCCCGCGTTGTCTTCGACATCGATGTAGAAGAACGGAGACACATCGTCGGCCTCGATGAGACCCATCATGTACAGGTCCAGCTCGCTGAACGACGGCGTCGCGTCGATGTCCGTGGTGAACGAACCGTCTCCGTTGTCCATCCACTTGTTCCCCTCGACCGGGGAGTTCGTGGTGTCCATGAAGTAGGACCAATGGCTACCTGCCCGACCGAGGAGGTCGCGCTGCTCGCCCTCTCCCTGGCCCTTGTCGAACTCGGGGAAGGCTAACCAGTAGTGACCGAGCTCCTGCCCGAAGACCCACTGGCTGTAGTAGAGGCCCATGCGATCCCAGAAGTCGATACTCGACATCCAGAGTCCAGATTTGACCGGTATATCCGGGTTGATCGTCTTATATCCGCCGGTCCCGGACAACTCGTCGTTGTTGAAACCGAGATGAAAGGCTGCGGCGCCGCTGAACTGAGTCGGCAGCCGGTCAGTGTGGATGACCATCGCGAAATCGTAGGTCGTCGAGCGGCCGTCCAGCGCCGATTTGATGGAGTCACTGAAGGCCACGTACTCGAAGCCCTGTTGGAGGGCGTCGCCCTGGGGCCGCACGACAACGACGTTCTCGACATCGACGACCCCGTAGAAGCTGTTGGCGGGAGGCGGCATCGCAGCGACGTCGTCATAGGTGAGGACGTGGGAGTCGATGGGGTGGGCGTCGAGCTCGAGGTCAACAGCCAGGGCACCGGACAGAGACAGATAGATGAACCACATCACATCGGCTCCGATAGCGAGATACCGGCGAATTCGCCTTCGATGATCTGTCCGGGCTCGAGGCCAGGCTGCGTGACGATGATGCTGTTGCCGCCGAGCAGGTAACGAACCTCGCCGTCTTCGGCGTCGGTGAGCACACCCGTCGCGGATTCTCCGTCAATGGGCACCTCGCCGGCGACCCAGTGATTGGCCGCGATATCGAGTTCGAGCACGTCCCAGCCGTCGGCGGTGTGCCCCATGATGCGAATCTGAAGCACTGGCCATGTGGCGCCTACGTCCACGACCGACGCGGTGACTACATCCTGGCCCCGTGCGGGGCCGGAGGCAAAGAAACCGACGCCCGGATGCGGGCTGTCGATCTCGGCGAAGAAGGCTCCACGCACCTTTTTATCGCCCAGCTCGGCGTCTTCCCACGGGGTCGGGAAGCTCACCGGTTTCTCGGCTTTCTGACCGCCATTGTCCGGCTCGCCCTTGCAGCCGGCCGCGACCAGCGCCACGAGCACCGAACTCCAGATCACACGCATTTGTCCTCCGTCACCCAATGCATATCCGGGAAATCCCAAGACGACGCGAATGAGTTGATCCGTTTTGTCTTCTATGCATACGAAGGGGTGTTCCCGCGCGTTGCAAAAAAGAATTGAAGGGTCTGGCACCCGACGACACAGACAGGGGCATGAGACTCCTACCTTTGATCGGCCTCGCAGCGTGCGCGGCCCAGCCTCTCGACGAGCACTGCAAGCACGTCGATCTGGAGTGCGACACCCGCTCTCTTGAAGAGCGCTACGGCGACGAGCCGCCCGACGCCAGCGTCGCGTGTGGGCGCTTCGTCGTGATCTTCGCCGAACCCAATCTCTCCGGTGAGGACTACTACTACCGACAAAGAGACGGTGAGCTGGTGGCCGTGCACCACTGGACCGACATCGAGGGGCACGACACCTGGTACGGCCGCAAGATCAACTGTGAGCCTCGCTGGCTGAGTCCTGGGACTTTTTGAGCCGACCGGCGGCGGCTCAGTCCGATAAGGTGAGGGCTCGCACGGGAGCCAACAATGCGCCTTTCCCCCACAGTCCTGCTGCTGCTGTCCATGACCATCGCGTGCGGTGGTGAAGACGACAAGGGCAGCGATCCGGCTACCACAGCCGCCGACACTGACGTGGACACCGACACCGACACCGACACCGACTCGGATACCGATGCCGATACCGACATCGACAATGGGCTTTCACCCGTAGCTGTCGACGACGTCGAAACCCTCGATGAAGGCGGCGAGGTGCTCATCGACATCGCCGCCAACGACACCGACGAAGACGGCGATCTCAACATCGGGTCTGCAGCCGTGGTCAGTGACCCGCAGAATGGCTCGCTGCAGTTCAACGCACAGGGCTTCGCCGGATACCGTCACGACGGCGGCGAGACCATCGAGGATTCCTTCACCTACACCATCTTCGATGACAACAACAACGTCTCGAACGTCGCGACGGTCGACATCACCATCAACCCGATCAACGACCCGCCAGACGCCTTTGACGACACCTTCGCCGTCGTCGACGAGGGCGGAATGGTGAACATCGACGTGCTCTTCAATGACATCGATGTCGACGATGCGATCGACCCGGCCACTATCGTCATTACCTCCTACCCCACCTCGGGATCTGTCGTCGTCGTGGGCGACGGCACGGTCGACTACACCCACAACGGTGCGGAGACCCTCCAGGACACCTTCAGTTACACCGTCAACGACACCTTGGGCGCCACTTCTGCCAACGCGCTGGTCAACGTCACCGTGACGCCGACCAACGACGATCCGAATGCGGTGAACGACATCATGACCGGCCATCGAGGCCGCACGACCAACATGGACCTGGCCGTCAACGACACCGACCCCGACGACGGTCTCGACCTCACCGGCATCAGTATCTCCACGTTCCCGAGCAATGGGACCCTGCTCATCAATGCGGACGGCACTGTGGACTACACCCACGACGGTTCAATGATCCTGGTGGACAGCTTCAACTACACCATCGACGACCTGGCGGGAGCCACCTCGAACATCGCAATTGTGGACATCACTATCGACCTCCTGGCCGAGGGAACCGGCGATTTATACGCGGTTCGCGAAGCCGACGACATGCTGGTCCACATCGATCCGGCGCTGTTCACGCTGAGCGACGTGGGTGGCCTCGGCGTGACCTTCGATCGAGGCGAGCTCGCCTTCGATTCACTGGATGGAACGCTGTACATGCTCGATGGCAACGCGGGAACAAACCTGTACACTGTGTCCACCAATACTGGTGCAGCGACATTGGTCGGGTCCCACGGCATCGCAAACATGGTCAGCATGACCTACGACTCCCTCAACGACGTGCTCTACGCGAGCGATGCGGTCGGCGACCTGTACACTCTCGACCGCACTTCCGGGGCCGCCACGTTCGTCGGGGCCGCCAGTCTGAACGACGGATCACTGGCCTACAACGCCAATACCGACGAACTCCTCATGACCGGATCTGACGGGTCCGTGTTCATCGTCGACCGCGCCTTCGGCTGGATTGTCAGCACGCCCCACATTGGCGCAATTGCCCTCGGAAACCACGGTTCCGTCTACGATCTGACCCGCGACTACCTGTGGAGCATGGGCGACGGAGGGACCCTGGAGGTCCGCGACGGGCTCATCAACTACGAGCGCACCGAACACCTGAGCAGCCTGGGTGACCACCAGGGGCTCGCGTTTGACGACGCGCCTCAGATGGTGGGTCAGTTCGAGGTAGACGACGGCGACAGTTGGACCACCAATCCTCCCGTCTACAACTGCCTCGAGGCCTGTGCGCTTCTGTTCGGCGGTGCGGCCGCCGACTACGAATGCAGCACGAGCGCACTGTTGATCGACAACCAGGCCCACACCACGACCTGGGGCGTCGGCGGCTGCGGCCCCCACGCCGAGGACTATAGTCTCGGCGTCACCTACGACTGTGGAGCACCCAGTTGTTCTACATCTGCCTACGTTCAAGACAACTGCGCGGGCGCGGCCGGGACCAACTACTGCTGGCAATAAGCCTTGCTCTCTTCCTCGGATGCGGGGGAGGAGAAGGTAATCAGAAGCCAAGCAATCCCGAGCGCGTATTCCTGCCGCCCGACGCGCCGGGAGAGTGGAATGTTGGCGCTACGGCTAGCGACATCACCGGCAGCACCGGAATCGAGCTACCCGTTCAGATCTGGTATCCAACCCAGGAAACTGAGGGATCCATCGCCAGCTACGACGGCTTGACCATCGGCGAGAGCCTCCGCGACGCCGACCCGGCCTGTGACGGTCCCCGCGACGTTGTCGTCTTCAGCCATGGAAACAGCAGCGTGCAGTATCAGTCGGTCTTCCTCATGGAGCGCCTGGCCTCCCACGGATTCGTCGTTGTCGCTCCCGGCCACGTCGGAAACACCGTCTTCGACCTCGATGATGTCCCTCGGACCGATGTCGCCCTGCGACGGCCAATTGATGTCGGCGACGCCTTCGACCACGCCGTGGAAGTTCTGCCGGCATGCGTAAATGCGACGGCCGGTTTCGCCATTGTGGGCCACTCCTTTGGGGGCTGGACGACACTGGCCACCGCCGGAGCGCAGATCGACCTGGCCGGTTTGGAGGCCCACTGCGCAGTCTCCGACGACTTCCTGTGCGGTCTACCAGACGACCCGAACCTGCATGACGATCGGGTCTGGGCGGCAGTTCCCCTCGCGCCCGCAGGCGCCGCCTCGCTAGGGGCTGGACTCGCCGCTCTTGACGTTCCCATCTGGATTATCGCCGGCCTGGATGACCAGACCACAACTTGGGAGAGCCAGGCACTCCCCATCTTCGTGGGCCTGAAGAGCCCTGCGACCCTCATCGGCCTCGACGGCGTCGGTCACTACAGCTTCGGTGACCCCTGCATCTACGCCGACGACGGCTGCGGAGACGAC
>Ga0315336_1005154_pt1 | contig 14560 bp, 10 predicted proteins | sample ASW5metaG_FD_204512 | JGI IMG/M metagenome (GOLD analysis project Ga0315336, IMG submission 204512) | Ammonia-oxidizing marine archaeal communities from Monterey Bay, California, United States - ASW #5 | ecosystem: Environmental > Aquatic > Marine > Intertidal zone | place: USA: California...
GTGTTGAGGGTGTAGGAATGTGAACGATTTGACTACTACTACATCTAGGTTGCCGTCTTCATTGAAGTCACCTTGTGCTCCGATAGATACGCTAGCGTTGTTCGTGTTGCTGAATGTAGAAATGGTTGTTGGAGGGTCGAACGATAAAGCCCCAGCCAATGCACTAGTTGTGCCAGCAATCGTGGCTACCAGCACAATCAATGCTATAAGTCCCTTTTTCATATCTTCCCTCGTTAGTTGTTCGGTATGTGCTACTGCGACTTGTAACCAAATAGGTCACGCAGCGAAAATACCGATTTCACATCGGGCTAAAGGTATGGGGATGGTGATTGATGGTCAGAACTTAGTGCAGAATTTTCTCGGAGTAATTCAGGATATTTTTTCAGCAAGATAGATACTGAGTTGTCGGGACAGTCCTTAATTTCGCCACGATCTGACAATAATGCAGCTACTGAGACAGGTGAAGCTGCGCTCGGTCAAACGACAATCACAATTTCCATTCGAATGTGTGGTGCTCTTGAATAAAATGAAACTTAACAAGTGCTGGATCTGTTCTGGTGACATCCCCGCTTGCAAAGTATCCCCGCCTAAGCGCTAAGCTCTCAGTATCGAGATATTGAGCGGAAACAGACGATTCAGTTGGTGTAATTATTCAGATGTTTCACCGCATAGCCATTTTCGCCCGGAACGACGGATCGTCCCGACGACCGTAATCTTGGTGGGCCCTGTGGGGATCGAACCCACGACCTGCGGAATAAAAGTCAGAGATACACCATATCTCGGCATCAACACCACGACGGTAGCGAACATGGTTCACCCGAGGGTTTTCACAGATCCAGTAAATCTGATTCGAGGGATTCTACCGTCTTCTCAAGGACCGCTCGCTGGGACCAATCCAGTTCGTGAACTAGTAGGTGCCACGTCTCGAAATTCATCTTTGAGTACACCCAGTCAGCCGCTCTTTCGACCGTCCAGTCAGTTTTGAGAACCCCAAGCCCGTTAAGCTTTTCGACTGTTCTTCTTGCACTACCTCGAATTGCCTGGACTCTGTCCTCCCATGCGACTGCTCCGTCAGGGTCCAGATATACGGCTGCCACGAACGCTCGCGTGATCGAGAGGTTTTTTTTGTATTCACTAAATATTTCGGTGAGCCAGCTCGTGAAAACCTGCTCTGGTTCGACCGCGCGGGCCCTTTCCAATCGCGCTGGTACATCGACTTGCTGTCTTTGAATCGTTTCGGTGAGCAAATTGGCCCGATTTGTAAAGTGCAGATAGATGGCTTGACGGCTGACTCCGGCAGCCTTAGCCACCTCGGCGACGGTCGGTGATTTTGGCGAAAGCTGGTTGGACAAATCCCAAGTGACTTCTAGGATCCTCTCGCGCGTGCTTGGTCTTGGAGACATAGCCGAATGCTACGTGCTTACTTGACACGTGTAAAGTGCCGGCATAGTATCTGCGAAACTAAACTTTACATGTGTCAAGTACGTAGATTAACGATCGAAGGGAAGAGATATGTCTCGAAGACTCGAAAACCGAGTAGCGATGGTCACCGGAGGGAGTTCGGGAATAGGTAAAGCAACAGCGTTGCAATTTGCACGCGAGGGAGCAAAAGTCGTTATTGCTGCCCGACGCGCACCCGAATCTATCCAAGTGGTCGACGAGATCAAATCCGGCGGTGGTGAGGCCATTTTCGTACAGACTGATGTGTCGATCTGGTCAGATGTCGAAGGCCTTGTACAAGAAACTGTAGATCTGTACGGAAGGCTCGACTGCGCATTCAACAACGCAGGTTTGAGCGGAAGGCTTACTGAAGATTGGCTCGGCCTCTCCGAAGACGATTGGGATCAAACCGCCGACGTTAATCTGAAGGGCGTATGGATGTGCATGAGACATCAGATTCCGAAGATGCTCGAAACTGGCGGAGGGACGATAGTGAACAATTCCTCACTTCTCGGCGAACGCGGATCCAAGTCCGCCCCGTATTCGGCCACAAAACACGGCGTCATCGGCCTTACTCGATCTGCCGCAGTCACTTTCGGCGACCAGAACATCCGGGTGAACGCTGTACTGCCAGGCATAATCATGACACACATAATGGAAGCTCGATTGCAGGAGAACCCTGAGCTGACTGACAAGGCTCGTGGAGTCATACCAATGGGGAAAGTTGGGACGTCGGAGTCCGTCGCAGAAGCAGTTGTTTGGTTATGCGGCGATGAAAGCTCATACATTACCGGTCAGACACTCACCATAGACGGAGGAGTCATGGCTCAGATGGTTCCACGGACCGGCTAGGCCCTCACCCAATGTGTTCTGACAGATCCGTTGTCAGTAGACGTGGCGGCAAAGTTTTGTACAAACCAGCGCCCAACTGTTTACGAAATCCCTGAACGAAAAGTAAACCTAAGAAACTGCCCGAATAACTGTGACCTGATGAGATCGAATATCACAGGCTGAAGAGGAGTAGAGAGTACGTCTGGGCCGTCACACTTCGTCACACCGTCACCTTGGGTTGATGTCCTTGGGCTACCGGACAACGTCAACAGTTGCCTGTTATCACCTGAAGTGCTTTATATGCGAAGATGCGTGCATAACCCTCGTAACCGCTTCCTGAGGATCACTGAATGCACGACAAAGTTCAACATCTGCTCGCAAATATTAGTGCGGACACGCTGGAGACGGTCGTGCGTGGCGCAGTGGATGATCCATTGGCGGTTCCCGTTGAGAAACCAGTATTTACCGAGATCACCACGAGTCACAACGATGCCAGAACGATAGGTATTGTAAAAACTTCAGGGAGAGCCTCGGTATCTGACCGACAAGTCCCATGGTCCTCAGTTCTGAAAATCGTTGATCCTAATGCCGAATACGATCGTCAAAATTCCAGCGCGTCATCACTCGAGATCGAACGGAACATTTACGAGCTTGGATTATTCAATGACTCTGAAGTTCCATTCCGTGCGGCTCGTTGCTACGTGTCCGAAACACACGAGGGTGACATACGTACCTTGTGGCTAGAAGACCTCTCTGATCAACCACAGCCACCTTGGGACCTTAAGCACTTTGTAGAGACCGCCGGCAACCTTGGACAGTTCAATGCTCACTTTGGAGAATATCGTTCCCAGTTACCGTTTGACATCGGAGAGGCTGAGTACATTCGTAGATGGGCTAGTCAACCGTTCGAGCATCAAGCTGCAGAACTCGGAGAGTCACAACACTCAGAATTAGTTCGTGCCGCATATCCTGAGACTCCAATCGAATCGGCAATGGAGTTGGCGACGCTTTCAAGACGATTATTCGATACCGCCCCAACTGTCCCACATAGCCTCGCATTTGGAGACTGCCATTCTCGAAATCTGTTCCCGACAAAATCCGGAACGGTAGGAATTGATTGGACCGGCGTTTCGTTCTCCCCAACGGGCTCTGATATCGGTGTCCTGATTGGATCGGCGATGTCTTTTACAGTTCAGGAAGCCGTGATGGTAGCGAATAGCGAGAACGACATTTATGAAGCATATATTTCCGGATTGAGAGCCGAGGGGTGGAATGGCGATCTCAAGGGAATCAGAACTGGCTTCTTCGCACAATTCCTGGGTTACTTGCTGGCGTTGAGCTTGGTCCCAGTCACACTCGAAAGTCGACGCCCTAGAAAAGAATTTCTTGAGCGAAGATTCGGTGTTCCGTTCGACGAGATACCGGCGTACCTTGCGCCGATCATTTCACTGATTCCGAAATACGTGGATGAACTGAATACTTTGCTCGATTGATCAGTTCAGTGGCGATCTGTCAGAACTCAGGTCACGAGGCCAAACTACTCATCAATTCCACTCTCTCGAAGATTGTAGTTGAGTTCAATTGGTCAAAGATTCAATCCTAGTTCATGGTGATATTCCGGTTCGAGTGCTGAGTTCTGAGAGAACCGCTTGGATTCATTCGCTATATCTAGCAGGCTGTGGCCCAGTACGGTAATCGGAATTAAAAGAAAAAGCCCACGCATTTCTGCGTAGGCTTTTTCTTTATTTGCAGTTTGGTGGAGCTTGAGGGACTCGAACCCACTACCTCCTACTTGCAAAGCAGACGTTCTCCCTGCTGGTACAGACTTGGCTAAATCTATTTCAGGTTAGGCCGGGATAACCTGAAATAGCGATCACAACTAAGGCAGCGGATTAAATGCCGAGCACGAGTTCGGAAGTGGAGACGGATTGCCGCCCATTACCCACTGAATTTCGTCACCCAAGCCAGCGGTATCACCCCAGTAGCTATCGGTATGTGCGTCCCATGAAATCGTCGGTCCAAGGTCAACGCCTTGGCCAGGCTTTGCATGAAAAGAAATAGTTTCTCCCATGCATCCTTTTTCCGCAGGCTGAGCAGCAGATGCCACTCCACCCAACATAGCCATAGCGATCAGCGCCAACGAAAGTGGCATCAAAAGTCGCTTCTTCATATCTATCCTCCTGCTTCATCATCGTGTTTAAATTCGATCCCACAAGAGATCGACTCAAACAGCGTGAGCGTTCAGATAAAGCGACACATCATTGGAATCTATGATTTTTGAGAACTGAGACTCATAGGATCAAACCGGAACGGTACGCATATCCTGTCGCCTCGACCCTATTGCGAGCACCGATCTTTGTGAAAATGTTCGTAGTGTGACGATTCACCGTGCTCTCGGTTACGTACAACATTTCAGAGATCTCACGAGTCGTTCTGCCTGCGGCTAGCAACGACAGTACGTCCTTCTCCCGCCGGGTAAGCGGTCCTGAGTCATCGATAACACCATCCGTCTCAGAGTCTTCAAATTCGCGTACGCGACGTGCCAATGTCGATATTCCGAACTCGTTAGCGATTGTTCTCGATTCGTGCAGCCAGCTGTCGACAGATGAACTCATTGGGTCGGTGTCCAGTAAGGCTCTGTTCAACAGAGCGAATCCCAACTGAGGGAGAGCACCTGATTTTCGAGATGTTTCAATAGCTGAATCGAACGCACTACGCGCATTTTCAACATCACCGATGGCAGTCAGACCGATTCCGAATACCGCCGAGATCGGAACACCGGCGAAACCTATCAAGAGCGATGTTAGGTCCGATTCAGCGCTCAAAAGTGACCGCATCCGATCGCCGTTTCCATCTAGCCCATCGAGAAGCAGATCAATTGCAATTCTGGTGGCGCGACCACCTGGGGCTCCGCCTGACTCATCGAAATCATCAACAAGCTTGCGAAGTGAATTACGCTCCGATGGGTTCGGCTTCCAGATGCCAGTAGCGATCGCCAAGACTGAGGTTTCGAATGGGATCCTCCAACGACTCAAATCGTTAGTAACACCCTGGGGCAGAGCCGGCACTGTACCGTCGTAAACCCCGATCAAGGTTGCAGGCAATACAGTCCACGCCGTACTCCCGAACTGTTCTCGGGCTCGACCTGAACGTTCAAGTGCCTGTCCGAAATTCCCGCGAACCATATCGACCGACGCCAGAATACCCTGAGCTTGTTCACTCGCCGTGCTTACACCCATCGCTTCGGACCGATTAAGCATTATCTCGGCATTCGACTCTGCCGTGGCTAACTCTCCGATCATCATCAAATTTGTGGTCAGATGGAATCTTGAACTGAACTCAACTTTGCGATCTCCAACGCTCAGAGCAAGATCGACGATCTCGCTCGCTTGTCGGATTACGACGTGAGGCTGTCCTTGACGCGCAAGAACTGTTAGCCCCAGGTGATCGGTACTGAGCTTCACTTTCTCATCACCATATTTAACAGCGATTGAAGCTGCTTCCGAAGCAGCTCGCACAGCCGATTCGAGATCATTTCGCTCGACTAGAAGAGCATGGCAGTACAAAGCAAGAAGACGCGCTTTCGATTGCTCATCAACCGACCGATGCTCAAGTACCACCTCCAACATTCCGGCGATATCGGTCGAGAATATTGAGTCTCCGGAAACGGGTTGACACTCCGTTAGCGCTATCTCAACAGCAAGTTCAACATCCCCACCTCGGAGGTACTCTTCAACAGCATCTCTCAGCAATGAAACAGCTTCAGAAACGCTCGACCTCGAAGAGGCTGATGCGAGAGATATCGCAAGACCGCTCTTCGCCGCAAGCAACAAATCTCGGTTCACGTGATGAGGTGGAGTTTCGACTATCCACCTGAACCACCTGATCGCCCCGGCGTGATCACCGAGGGCCCGACTCTCTTGAGCTGCAACAAATACGTAGTCGACGGCCTTTCCGGTTGCGTTGGCCACCCCGGATTGAATCAGGTGAAGAGCGATCTGCGAGGAGTATTCTGCCGAACTCTCACCGTGTAGCTTTTCAAGCGCATTTGCTGCAGCAAGATGTAGGTCTCTGATCTCTTTGTCACCCGAGCGATCAAGAACGGCTTGGCGCATGGCATCTGACGAAAACCGCATGTTCTCGGATAGCGGTGCAGACTCAAGAATGCTGGCTCCCAGCAATTCTTCCAGCCCGTTCCCAATTTCACCTTCGCGGCTTGATTGAACACCAGTTTCCGCGTTTTGACTGGTGATCCTGAGCAGTTCCGCCGTTAGTTCACTACCTAACACGGCGGAAACCATTACCAGATGTCTCGCATTTCCTGACAAATCACCCAGTATATGATCAACTTCGGTTAACGGAATCTCAGGATTATGGAACGATCGACCGAGATCTCCATCCGACGAATGCGATATCAGTCCACCTCCGCGTCCCACAGATGACGAGATATCGAAGCCGCCCCGCCTCAGCGCCGCCACATCGCGCTCGATTGTGCGTGTTGTCACACCAAGCTTGTTACCACATTCCGCAGCCGACAAAGGCTCTTGAGCTTCCTCAAGGAGGAATAGAAGATGCCGTCGTCGATTTGATATCTGGTTTGATCGCAAAATGGCCTCGATACAAGAGGTAATGTCGGAGTTTACTAAACACCGACATCATTGTGCTCGTCCACACATCGCACTAGACGAGTCCAAATGCAGAACAAAAAAAGACCCGGCATCTCTGCGAGAGCTTTTTCACTAATTGCGGTTTGGTGGAGTTTGGGGGACTCAAACCCTCTGCCTCCTGCTTTTAAAGCAGATGCTCTCAACTCCTAAACTTCAGCTCAATCTTGCCATCTCGCCAAATGTGGGCTTCGTTAAGGATCGTTTGAAGTATCGCCTTTGCCTTATGAACCGGAAGCGACTCGAATGACTTGAGGAATGAACTGATCTGATTGGGCAGGGCAGAGGTAGTCTCACTAGCCGTCTCGGCCGTTGTGATGACCTCTCGCAGTTCCGCCAACTGAATCTCAGTCTTGGCCCGTTCATCACGGCGCAGTGCGTTCGCAACGCCGAACTCTTCCTCGTTCAGAAGGTCCTTTTTCAAATACTCAAGATTCTTCTGGAAATCCGTATCAAGACCAGCCAGCTTTTTCTCAAGTCGCTTTAGCTCTCGCTTGCTACGCGCTAGGTCGGACTTACTCGACTCAAACAGTAGCTCTGCGACCCGCTTAGGATCGCTGAACTGCCCTAAGTATTCGAGTACAGCTGTTTCGAGCTTCTTGCTGGCATGACCGTTGTAAAACTCACAGCCTTCTCTTGCTCTGACTGCCCGGGTACAAACGTAACTTGTGTAGCGTCGACCCTTGTATGCAGAACCTGATTTACCCGTCATAGGCCCACCGCAGTGACCACAACGCGCTATTCCCGACAGTAAGTAATCACTCTTGTGCGAGGACCCTCTAGAAACCTTCTTGCGAATATCCATTCGCTTCTGAAGGGCGTCCCATTCGGCGTCGGTGAGAATAGACGGAAATACACCAGGAACCTCAATCACCTCGCCCTTAGGATTCCCCGTCTTCGGACGACGTCCGTAAACCATCACACCCTTCAAGACTGGATTACGCAGGATGTGCTGCACCGACGAAGGCACCCAGTGACCAGACTCTCGCTGTAACCCACGTTCGTTTAATGAATCAGATATCGCCTTGAACCCAAGATTCTCTTCAGTCGACAGTCGAGCCATCTCCCGAATGATCTCTGCTTCCGAATCTTCAATCTCCCAACGCAGAACTCTGGCGCGCCCGTCGACGATCTCTCTGACAGCTGAAAAACCAAACGGCGGCTTTCCGCTATGTACACCTCGTCTAACGATGTTCCCCATATTGGCCCGAACTCTTTCTGAAGTTCTTTTACTTTCATGTCCTGCTACACCTGCGAGAACCAGGAGGATCAGTTCGTCCTCGATGTCCTGGTCCGTGGCTTCAACGGATACTCCATGAGCTTTTAGCTCCCAGATCCTTTGAAGTATTTCTTGAGGATTGCGACCGAATCGATCTAAGTACTGAACAAGTACCACGTCAACTTGTTCTTCGAGAACGTACGTGACCATGTTCTGGTACTCGACTCGATCGTCGCGGCGACCGGACTGAACATCCTGAAACAGTCTGGTGACTAGACCACCATTGGCCTCGGCAACCACGCGTATCCGAGACTCCTGAGTCTCAAGCGATGAATGTCCTTCACCAACTTGTTTGTCTCCGGAAACTCTGATGTAACCGACGTAAGTTTTGTGCGAGATTGTAGTGACCATGTAACACCTCCTCGAAGGATAAAGTATTCATGTCCTAATATCTAGCATGGGAGCGAGGGGTCGCAGGTTCGATCCCTGCCACCCCGACCAGCATAGAATCCCAACAAAGACCCAGCCTAGTGCTGGGTCTTTGGCTTTAAGTCGCTGGGTTATTTTGATGGTTGAGTGAGCCTTGTTTTTGGTTGTGAAATGGGTGGTGCTTTGAACCATCTGACCGGGCCACCGCTGAAGACGTGGATTAGCTCCTCGATTTCGAAACGGGTTGCTTCATGGTCGGGTTTTGCTACGACCCAGCGTTCTGTTACGTGGCGAGCCAGTCGTATCCAAGCTGTAGTTGTGCGCTATTGCTCCAGATCAGCAGAACTGACCTTTGCGCAGGAATGTGAATTGGATTCAACGCAAATACCTAGGCGTGACAAAATATCCTGCCAGAGTCTGGCAGCTCGTCCGGCCAAAGCTTAGAAGTATCGAATTGATACGTAGCTAGTAGGTTAGCGAGTTCGTACTGACGGAACACTCTGATGGCCGAAATTGAGATTTGCTTTTATCGGGCGAATTGATTTAATTAGCTCAGTATCTATGGTCAGTTCACCCAAGTCGAAACGAAAAATCAATGATCATGGCAAACCCTAGTGTCAGAAGTGTGATGATCGTCGAAGACGAAGAGAGCTTTCGTGAATCGATCACCCTCTCATTTGAACTCGGTTTTCCGAACGTAAATATTCACCACTTTGATCGGGTCGAAACCGCCATTCAGAATTTCGATCGGGTTCAACCTGATCTGATCACGCTCGACTTAGGACTTCCGGATGGAGACGGTACGAAGCTGCTGCGAAGCGTTCGAGGTACCAGTGATGTGCCGATCATCGTCTTGTCTGGCCGCGATGATGACTCTTCCATCCTAACTGCGATTCGCCTAGGAGCAGATGATTATCTGGTCAAGCCGTTTTCGGTGATCGAACTCCAGGCTCACGTGGAAGCCCTCCTAAGACGCGTCACGCGTCCAAACAAAATCACCAACGAACTAATACGTTTGACCGAGCGCATCAAATTCGATGTGCAAAGAGCTGCTCTGTTAGATGGCGACGGAATCATTCCGCTTTCCGCACGCGAGTTCGAATGTATGAACGTACTTGTCGCAGCCGAAGGTGGCATTGTCCAGATTGATGATCTGAAGTCTGCAGTCTGGCATTCGACCAGAGTGTCTGATTCGGCAGTGAAAATGGTGTTCTACCGCTTGCGCCAATCTCTTGGTGGCAGTCCAGACGCGGACAGGTTATTCCAATCACACCGAGGAATTGGCTACTCCCTGAACATTAGGTAGCCTCAGCGCCGCTTTATCGCCTTGATACGAGCCGCGTTAGCCAACTGTTGCTTGATTCTTACCTTCCACGTTTGCAGGTCAAGTTTTGGTGAGTGACCAAAACATGACATCAGTGTGACTCTTTCGTGACTCTGAAAACACTTCGTTACCGCTAATTAGTGTCAACTCTTATGGACGGTTGGTGTGAGCCTGCACGGATGCAAATTTCGGCAGCAGCTCACACACCGACCTGACGTTTATGGCGACTCGAGATCGTCAAAATTTTAACGGGCGAGGGTATTGATGCGAACGAAATTACAGACTGCGTTGATGATTGCAGTCGCAATCACGGCGATTTTCACAGTTGCCAATCAAACACCTGCTTTGGCAAGCGACCACGAAGACGAATCGACGATTCAGCATGTTGTGCCTGATTTGTTCGATCAGAAAGCTGGTCAGGGCGATGCGGATCACTTTGTAGTAGGAAATGCCATGACCGAATGTAACCAACTGGGTTACGACTACGGTTACAAAAAGGATGATCCTGAGTCCGGAACCGATGTAGGAATCGGCGATGGGATGTCGATCAGCTACAGCTTTGATGGAGGAAATCAAGGGACGATCCTAGAATGGGAATCTAACCTCGGTATCGATGCCGTTATTTTGAAAGCTTCAACAAAGGCTAACGTTTACGCCTATGATCCTGAAGCAACTGAAGATGCCGGTCTTCGAACACCGTTCCGCGTTAGCAAAAAGGGCGGAAAGAAGTACTACGGAATTTCGCACGTAACTTTCTGTTGGGATCGTGAGCTACTTGTTACCAAGACCGCGGCCGGTATTTATGACACAGATCACGATTGGTCTCTCAGTAAAAATATTGCTGCTGACGACGAGAATATTTTCGTTGGTGAAACGGCCCACTACACAATTACTGTGGATTACGAAGGAGCCGAATACACCAATGTGAACGTGGGTGGAACGATCACTCTAGACAATCCGTGGAGTGAGGCATCTCCCGCGACGACTTTGACTGATGTAATTTCGGTCGGAACCGCAACTGGTGGATTCTCTGCGACCGTACCGAGCATTGCAGTAGGTGGGACGCACGAAATCGCCTATGCAGAGTTGCTCATGTGGACCGATTCTGGCAATGCACCTTCAGCGGGAACAAACATCGCAACGGTAGCTGCAGCTGGCACTTGGGGAGGCAACTCGGCTGAGGTTCCAGTTTCGAGCTGGACGGAACTTAACGTTATCGACGAAACCGTAAATATTACGGATTCGTTCGACGGCGGTCCTGCCATCATTCTCGGGTCATTTACGGCCGATGAGGGCGGAACTATCAACACAACGTCAGCACCTTCAAATGCTGATTCATACATCAACACTGCCTGTGTTGATGACAACAACTCGACCAACTGTGACTCGGCTACTGTGACTGTTCACGAACTGAGTGTTAGCAAGACCGCTGAGACTTCGTTGGCCCGATCAACCGGATGGTCGATAGATAAGGTCGCCGGTGACCCTGAGCAGGCAGATTTGCCGGACGTATTGGTGTTCGGAGACGTGGTTTGCGACACGCTGAGTGGCAGCTGCTACGAGTACGTCTCAGATCCGACAAATTGGACCGATGCTGCAAATGATGCTGGGCTACTGGACTTCCAGGGTGTCCCAGGACATCTGGCTGCGATAACCAGCTCAGACGAAAATAGCTTCATCGTGAACCACGTACCCGCCGCAGTCGCATGGCTAACGCGTCAGGACGTCTTCGAAGGCGGTGCCTGGATAGGTGCTCTCGATACCAAGGACGCTGTTTGCTACGACTTTGCGTGGGTGACTCCTGATCCTTGGTCTTACGCGAACTGGGCTGGCTCCGAGCCAAACCTTTGCGCCGAGCTAGGCGATCAGGCAGCACATTACTGGGGTCCTGTTGGAACATGGAACAATGACGCAATCACTCGTTTGAAGGGATACCTTGTCGAGTACACCAACGTTGTTCTGCCTGCGGAATACACCATTGGCTACTCAGTCACGGTCACCGGTACTCCTGTTGACTCAGACTGGACAGTTTCCGGTGGAATCACAGTCAGCAACCCGAACCCTGATCACGACGCTCTAGTCGACGTATACGATGAGGGAGAACTGGTGGCATCAGGGGTTGTTATCCCAATGGGTGGATCCAGTGAGATTCTGTATTCGATCGATCGCGAGGACGGCTCTGACGGAACTAACACCGCTTCTGCCACAAATACTCTCGGTGGCGATACGGTCTACTCCGATGCAGTTCCGTTCACGTTCGACACAGCGCAGATCATCTACATCGACAATGACGCTGACGTCGTAGATGTTGCCACAGTCGACGGAGGAACACCGGTTTCATCTGGCCTTGGTACTGCCGATGCAGGTGATGATGGTGCGTTCTCGTACATCTGGAACTACTCGCTCACAGTCGGACCGTTTGACTGCGATACCGCACACGCAGTGAACAACACTGCGACTGTCACAGCTTTGGATTCCGGATCCAGTGGTTCCAGTTCGACGGTCGTGGACATCACGACGGCCGACTGCGGCACCATCGTTGATCCGGAGCCACCACTACCAGGAGGCGATCACGACTCAGGTCACGAAACCGCTTTCATGTTGGGAAACCAGTGTTTCATCGACATCGGGTTCACCCGCTGGGGTTGGAGCTATGAGTGGGGTCAGGATGTCACACTGCAAGCTCCTCTTTCGGGAACTGCAAGTGTTGTTGATGGCTCGATCACTCTGCCGATATACGCCGGTAGAGGGCAATGTGATGAGACCAACGGTGAGTACGTTGGAGACGTGACCATTGATCAGGCGACGGGAACATTCTCGGTCGTAATGCTCGCTGGCCAGCATCTCGATGAGATTCACATCGAATACGACGAAATTGGTGAAGTTGCCGAATTGGGCAGTGGTTCATGGACAGTCGCCCCCGGTAAGTACGATTGGGTCGAAGACGTAACTGACGGCACGACTGCCTACACGTTCTCGACTGGATCACCAATAGCCGATGGGACGTGGTTGATCGTCCACATGGTTTCTGGTGAAAATGAGTCCTAAATTCAAACAATTGTCGGATTCAAACTAGACAAAATATTGCGGGCGAAGGGGACACCTTTCGCCCGCTTTTTTGTGTCTAACAATTAAACCGCCGACCAATCGACTATGAATCAAGTGATGTACTGAAATAAAAAGGCTCTGAACGCTCAATCAATTCGAGCGATCAGAGCCTTTATTGTGTTCTTGGTGGAGACGGGGGAGAGTCGAGTCCGCGCGTGAACACGGAACACTCGAATGCTGAACTTCGTAGGACCGGGGCGAGCTGTCAGAAAATTACGGAGGACGACCATATGTTTAAGTCGCTGTAGTCACCATTGGTTACTGATAACTGAAAGATCTGATCCAGATGAATACCAATAGCCGAACATCAGTCAATTCAGATAATAGAAGATGAGACTCTTGATTCTTGTCAGTACTGATAATGATCTGTATTGTTCAGCCATCATTTAGAACACTCCTCCCTCATACAGGTTTGTTCAGGGGGCTGGAATATGACACATCTTCTCAATCGACCGCGGGTGTTGAAGAGCTTTACGATACTTCTATTCGTAGTGGGTCTGGCTATGATTGGCCAAGGCTATCGGATCGTCTCGGCTGAACATGGCCTACCGCCGACGCAACAGCAGACCTACGATCTCGTCTTCAGCACATCTGGACAAAGCATGTGGGGACCTGGATCCGAAGCTTCTCCCGGTACCGTCACAGTCGATCTGATTCCGAATTCTCTCACAGCGTGGGATGGGACTTTAGACGGAACCGAACATGAATCTATCGAAGGCTTTACCTACGGTGGAGGCATTGAGGGCGGATCGAGCGGTAGTTTTGGGGTTGAGGCTGAGTTTACCGCTGGAGCAGGATCGGTTGGTGTTGACGCTCCCATTTCAGTAACGCTCGATTACCCGTCGGCAGAATCGTTCCGACCGGGTGATGTAGTCAGTATCACATCCAGCGCACCCAATCTTGAGTCAGTGGGTGCAGTGATAACGGCGACTCGACCGCAGGCGAGCGCTTCACTAAACGCAAACTTCAATCTCGATACTAGTGCGAATGCTGAAGTGTGTCTTGGTGGGTGTGTAGACATTCCGTTCTTCAACCCGATTGATATCGGCGGTGAGCACGGATTGGCTGCATTCGACGAAGACGGTGATGCGTCGATTGCAGAAATTGAATTGTTTACCGTCGATCCGACCAATGTGGTGATCGATCCATTTACGGAGTTCGTGACCGGATTAGGCGGGAACTACGGAGTTTGGGAGGTTGATGTTTCATCTGGCGTTTCTGGCAACTCTATTGTCGGAACAAGCTTGGACTCAGATTTCATTGATTTGGAGTTGGATCTAGATAAGTGGTACACCAGACTTGTCGGCGGAGCTCCTCTTGGACTTGGAGTGCCGGATTTTGGGCAGGGAGCATCGGGTAGCTACGATATTGTGGATGTTGACGCTACATTCAATGTTTCGCAACATCACCGTTTTGAGTTCGCTCCCGGCGATGTTCAAATAGCTCTAGCCTTCCCTGAACCGGTTGATTTCTGGGTCTATGATGATGCCATTTTGGTGAGCACAGGTACTTCGTCTACTGTGACCTTTTTAGCTGGTCAGAGAG
>Ga0315336_1005156_pt1 | contig 14557 bp, 13 predicted proteins | sample ASW5metaG_FD_204512 | JGI IMG/M metagenome (GOLD analysis project Ga0315336, IMG submission 204512) | Ammonia-oxidizing marine archaeal communities from Monterey Bay, California, United States - ASW #5 | ecosystem: Environmental > Aquatic > Marine > Intertidal zone | place: USA: California...
CTTGATTCCGATGACGAAGAGACCGCCCCAGCCGCAGGGGTTCTCCACGGCATCGAGCAGCGCGTCCAGGGCCTCGTCTCCGAGCGTCTGCAGGGCGCCGGAACTCGCCACCCAGGTAATGGCGCTCTGCAGGTCGGTGACCGCGTCGAAGGTGTCGGTCACCGAGGTGATCAGGGCGGCGTTGCCGGGGTCCGACCACTCCTCATAGCGTGGAAAGTACCGGGAGATCGGCACGAGGCCGCCCGGGGTCCTGATGGCGACCGCGAGGTTGAAGCACTGGGGGTCCGAGCAGGGGATCGGACCGAAGTCCTCGGGAGTGAAGACCCCGGTCTGCTCACAGATCGCGGCGATGGCGTCACCCGCGTCTGCCCGTCGAACGCGTTTCGGATTCTCATACCGACCGGAGTACATCGCGGGGTGCACCATGACCTTGCGAATGCTGTTCGGGCTCCGCAGTGCCATATCGATGATCTGGCCGATCTCGTGGTCATTGATTCCGGCGGTCATCGTCACGATGGGCACAACGGTGATGCCGAGCTCCTCGCAGTGCTCGATTGCCCGGATCTTGGTCTTCAGCAGGCCCTCGTCTCCTCTCAAGCGGCCGTAGGTCTCGGGGGAGAACCCGTCGAACTGCAGGTAGATGGAGAGGCGATCGCCGAAGGCCGCCAGCTTCTCGGCGAACCCTCGTTGGGAGAGCTTGATGCCATTGGTGTTGATGTACACCTGCCGAATACCGGCGTTCAGCGCGTACTCCACGCAGTCAACGATCCTGGGGTGGAGTGTGGGCTCTCCGCCAGAGAGCTGAATGAGGTCGGCGTCACCCTTTCCGGCCTCGATGAGCTCGTCAATCAGCGATCGGAAGTCGGCGAAGGCCAGGTATTGCGTCCGTTGCGGTGACGAACCGGCGTAGCAGGTCGGACAGGACAGGTTGCACTGCTGGGTGAGCTCGATGAGCATGTTGCAGCTGTGATTGGCCACCTGGTCGCCGCAGTGGCGGCCCGGTCCGCAGCACGAGCCGAGTGTTGCGACCTCGGCGCGGGCGACGCGATAGTGGGCGGGATCCGAGGCCAACTGCACCGAGAAGTCGGCATGTTCCGGGCAGCGCTTGTCCATCCACACGGCGCCGTCTCGGAGCACGACGGTCGCCGGAATCCTCAGCAGACAGCTGGGGCAGAGGCTCTCGGTCTTCTTCAGGACGTTCGATGGAGCGGTCATGGCACACCGTCCTGCGGGCCACTCTGGCGTTACGCGTCGATAAATCGTTGCACCCCATGGTCGCCTATCGAGCGATAGGCTAACCACCTATCAAGCGATAGGTGGCGATGACCAGGACCCACTACTCCGACCGACACGCAGAGGTACTGCGCACTGCGATGTACTTGATCGCCGAGCGCGGTCTCGCCGGCGCGTCACTCCGCGAGCTCGCCCGTCGCGTCGGCATGAGTCAGCCAAGTCTGTACCACTACTTCGAGACCAAAGACGCGCTGGTGGGGCAGATCATCGAGTGGACGACCTCTGAGCTGTTCAAGGTGCCCGACGGCGTGCCCCTCGACCTGTCCCTCGAAGAGCTGATCACCGCAATCTCTCAGTACGTGCTGGGGATCTACAGCCGGGACGACTACGTCACCTTCGTGCGATTCCTGTTCGCTGTCAGCATCGAGCGGAGGGATTGGACCGAGGTCCTTCGAGACAGCTTTATCGAGGGTGGGCGAGAGTCCTTCGCCGTCATGGCCTCGCCGCTGGTCGCGCGCGGTGAGCTCGACGCCGATGACGTGCACTTCGCCGGTCGCCTCATGATGTCGACGATGATCCTCGAGATGCTCAACTACCGGGTCCTGCTCCGCGAGCCGATGAGCGCCGAGCGGTGGATTCCCGAGATCGAATTCCTCGCCGAGACCCTGAGCGTGGGCATCCGTGCTCGCGCCGCCCGAAAACGAAAGGAGAAAACGGATGAGCGGTAATTCCGAGAGTGCCTTCTTTCGCGCGTCGACCGAGATCGTTCTCCGCTTTCGCTGGCTGTTCCTGGCGGTCACCGCGCTTCTGACGTTGGGCGCCGGCTACGCGATCGCCACCCAGCTGCGGGTCGACAACTCCACGGAGTACTTCGCCTCTGGCAACAAAGAGGTGTCCGAGCAGCTCGAGCAGTTCCGCGACGACTTTGGTCGCGATGATCACTTCTTCGTCCTGGTCGAGGGCGACGTCTTCTCCATGGCCTTCCTCGACAAGCTCCGCGAGCTGCACGAACGCCTCGAGGCCGCCGACATCGAGGTGGCCAGCCTCGGCCAGCGCAAGGTCGACCGGGAGCGACTGCGCAACGGGGGGGAGTCCGGTGCGCCTGCGCCGGAACCCGCTCCAGACGAGATCGAGGACGACTTCGGAGATTTCGGTGACTTCGGCGACGACGCTGGCTGGGGCGACGAGGAGGGCGGGACGATGGTCGAGGAGGTCTCCAGCCTCATCAACTACCGTCAGACCCTGTCGCAGGAGGGCGCCATTCGCGTCAAAGGCCTTCTCGACGAGCGTCCGACCGCCGACCAACTGGCCGCAATCGAGGCGGAGGTCCTGGCGAACCCGTCGATGATCGGCAACATCATCGGCGCCAATGCCACCCACACCATTCTGGCGGTCCGCACCCAGTTCATGGACGAGGAGGACTCCGGGCGGGTCAACACCCACTTCGAGGAGATCGCGGCGGAGTTCCACAGCCCCGACTTCAAGACTTCGGTCACCGGAGTGCCCGCTCTCAACCACCACCTGAACCAGACCGTGATGGAGGACACCCAACGACTGATGGGCTTCTCGACGGCGGTGATGGGGCTGGTGCTTCTGTACCTCTTCCGGCGATTTTTGCCGGTTGTCGCACCGTTGATCGTAGTCGGTATCTCCTCCATCTGGACCCTGGGTGCGATGGCCCTGATCGGCTCGCCGATGACCATCCTCACCTCGATCATCCCTGCCTTCCTGATCTGCGTGGGACTGGCGGACTCCATCCACATCCTCTCGGTGTGGAGGGACGAGCTTGCAAAGGGGATCGACCTCAGGCCGGCGCTGGTCCGGGCTGTCGCGAGCACCGGCGTGCCGATTGCCTTCACGACCATGACGACGATGGCTGGTTTGCTCTCGTTCCGATTCGCGTCGGCGCCCGCTGTCCAGGAGATGGGTTTGGCCGGTGCCTTCGGCGTTGCCATGGCGTTCGGGAACTCCGTCGTATTCCTGCCTATCGCCCTGAGTCTGTCTCGCGGCGTGGCTGTCTCCGCCAAAGAGGAAGACCGCCCGCCCGATCTGGTGGATGCTTTCCTGGTGCATTGCACTGAGCTCTCGGCCGGTCCGCGCAAGTGGCGCACGGTCGGCGTCGGCGCGATCCTGGCGTTGGTGGCGGGTATCGGAATTACTCAGCTCGATGTGTACCACAACCCGCTCATCTGGCTCGGAGACGACCATCCCTTCACAGTGAGCACCCTGGAGATGGACGCAGAGGTCGGCGGCATGAGCGCGGTGCACGTCGTGTTCGACAACGACGGCGAGTTTGGTGTGAAGGACCGCGAGTTGTTGCTCGCGATCGAAGAGCTGTCCGAGTCCGTCCGGACCTACCGGCACCCGCGAACGGGCAAGTCCATCGTCACCAGCACAGTCAGTCTGGTGGACGTCGTCAAAGAGACCAACCGCGCCCTTCATGAGGGAGACGAGGCCTTCTACGCGATCCCGGACACTCAGCGCGGCGTCTCCGATGCCCTGCTGCTGTTCGAGAACGCGGGTCCCGACGAGCTCGGGCGCCTGGCCACCGGCGATCTACAGCGCTCACACCTTACGATTCGCGTGGAGTGGATGGACGCGATCTCCTACAAGCCGTTCGCCGACTTCATCGACGTGGAGGTGGAGCGGATCATCGCCGAGAGGGCCGATGTCGTCGCCACCGGGACCGTGTACACCGTGCTCGCGGTGGTCGAGAGCCTGATCGGCGACCTGCTCCGGAGCTTCGGCGTGGCGCTCATCGCAGTCACGCTGATGATGATCTGGCTCCTGCGCGATCTGAAGCTCGGCTTGGTGTCGATGGTTCCCAACCTGCTGCCCATCGCGATGGTCATGGGCTTGATGGGCTTCACCGGCATCACCATCGACCTCTCCAACCTGGTGATCGCCTCGATCATCATCGGCATCGCCGTCGACGACACCGTCCACTATCTGCATCAGTTCCGCGTGGGCTATGCGGTCAGACAGAGTGCCGAGGAGGCCATCCAGCACGCGCTGGATCACGCTGGGCGGGCCATCGTGAGCACGTCGGTCGTGTTGACGCTCGGCTTTGGCGTCTTCCTTGCCAGTCGCATGATCAGCATCCAGCGCTTCGGCTTCCTGATCGGACTGGCCTGCGTACTCGCGGTGTTGGTCGATCTGATCCTCACGCCGGCGCTGCTGCGGATCCTCTACGCCTCTCGGTCCAAAGAAGCCTCCAACCCCGGAGTCAGCCATGCTGCTGTACAGCCTGATAGCTAGTTTCGCCCTCGCAATTTCTCCGAACGCTACCGATCCACGAGAGATCATGGATGCCGTCGAGAACCGCGATGTGGGAGACCGGGCCACCAGTCGCCTCCAGATCACGATCACCGACAAGGCCGGTCGAAAGCGAACCCGAGGCGTGCAGTCTCGGAGCATGGAGTTCGAGGGTGGCCGCAAGCAACTCATGCTCTTCGAGAGCCCGGCCGACGTGCGCAACGCTGGCCTGTACTCCATCGATTACGACGACGGGGCGAAGACCGATGATCAGTGGCTGTACCTGCCGTCATTGGGCAAGACGACCCGGATCTCGGGCGCCGACAAATCGGGCTCGTTCATGGGCACCGACCTGACCTATTCGGACATGACCAGCCGGGATCCGGACGTGTATGAATACACACTGATCGAGGCCTCTGCCGACGTCGGGGGCGACGCCTGTTGGCTCATCGAGTCGCGTCCCAAGACCGACAAGGAAAAGAGCGAGACCGGATACCTGAAGACCCAAGTGTGGATCAGCAAGTCCAAGATGCTGCCGCTGCAGATCAAGGCCTGGGTGGCCGAGGGCAAGCGGCTCAAGTACACCCAATTCAAAGACGTCGAAGAGATCGACGGGGTCTGGACAGCGAAGCAGATTCTGGTGCGGACAGTGCGCAACGGTTCGCCAGAGTCGTCTTCGGCGCTCGTCTTTACGGATCTGAAGTTCAATGACGAGACCGTCGTCGAAGAGGACTTCAGTGAGCGCCGGCTGGAGCAGGGGCTCTAAGTCTGACGTAATGATCCGGCTCCGAGGTGCACGGTTGTGGGCCCGGAGTCGAAATGCGTTGTGTGCCTCTCCTGTTCTTGGTCGCTTGTGGATCCGGATCCGATACCGACACCATCGGTCACATCGTCCTGGTCGAGGGGGACGCGCTCAACCACCTCGGCCGCTCGAACACGTCCACCTTCTGGGAGACGACTGACGTCGATGCCCGCGACGACGCCGTGTACACGTGCACGGGCGTCCAGTCTCTGGTCGTGCACGATGCGTCGGAGCCAAGCGGCATGGGCATCGCAAAGACCATCACTTTCCCCGACTCCGATGTGTTCTTTCCGCGCTGCACCCACATCGACATCGACGGCGCGCGCATGGTGGTCTCCTCCCACGCCGATGAGATCCAGACGGGTCCATTCATCTCCCTGCTCGACATCTCCGAGCCGCTGTCACCGACGAAGATCGTCAGTAAGGGTTTTGAGAACACGCTGATCGAGGAGGTCGTCGTCGTCGGTGAACGGGTCTACGTCGCCGCGACCACCGACGGTCTGCTGGCGTACGACGTCGGTGCAAACAAGTTCGAGACTGCCGGATCGAGGGAGGGGCTCGGCACCGTCACCCGGGTCGAGTCCGTGGGCGAGCGGGTCGTCGCGGGCACCACCGGTGGTCAGGTTCACGTGCTCGACGCGGGCCTCGACCTTGAGGTGACCATCAACCTCGGCGGTGCCGTGCAGGCCATGCTGGATCTGGGTGGCGGTCGCATGGCGGTCGCCCTCGGTGGGCAGGGGCTCGCCATCGTCGATGTCGACTCGGGTGTGGTACTCGGCCAGACGGACACGCGCGGCCAGGCGCTCCGCCTGGCGAGAATGCCGTCGGGAAGGGTCCTCCTGGCCAACTGGACCGACATGCGTGTCTACGACGTAAACGGGGACGTGCCGGAACTGTTGGCGGTGGACGCGGTGTTTCAGTCCGAGGACAAGCCGCGCACGTTTGGCGTCGCCTTCTCCGGTGAAAATGCCTACGCTGGCACCTGGACGGGGCTGCACGCCCTCCGCTGGACCGACGGGGAGACCTCGCCGGAGATGACCCCGAGCACCCTCGAGGTCGGTGTCGCAGCCGATGGCCTGCCCGCTGACGTGCCATTTCGGATCGACAACGAGGGTCCGCTCGATCTCGTGGTGTCCAAGGTGAAGATGCCCGAGGGCTGGTCAGCCGAGCCCGATGCGTTCACGGTGCCCCCGGGAAAGGCGCAGCAGATGGTGCTGCACCACGGCGGGAGTGAGAGCGTGCGCCTGCAGGAGATGACTATCCAGAGCGACGACGTGGACGAACCCCGCGCCGACATCGCGCTCCGGGTCGGCAGCGACTCGGTGTTCATCGGCGACGAGGCCATCGATTTCACCTACGATTCTCTGAATATGCCGGGAACCTGGACGCTGTCGGACTACCGGGGGCAGGTGGTCTTGCTGTCGTACTTCGCGACGTTTTGACCTATCTGTGCTCTGGAGTTTCCAGAGGTGGAGAGTCGTTTTCAGCAGGGGTACACGCGTGACGATCTGCAAATCTTCGGGATCATGGCCTGGTCTGTGGCCAATGTGTCGGACGAGACCATCGTCTCGTTCGCCGACCAGACCGGCGTGTCCTTCCCGGTGATGCGGGACAGCGACGCGACGTACTTCGAGTACGACGTTGTCCAGGAGTCCGCACCCTTTCCCCTCGACGTGCTCGTCGACAAGACCGGCACGGTCCGCTACGTCTCGGAGCGCTTCGACGCCGGTGAGCTGGATTCGGTCATTCAACAGTTACTGGTGGAGTAATTCATGATTACATTGTTGCTCTTCTCCGGGCTCTCTCTGGCCGACGGCTGTCCCGACGTCTCGGTGGTCGAGGCCTCGACTCCGTATGACGCGTCCCGGGTGTGGAAACACGAGCCGGGTTGGTTCAAACCGTTGGACGACCCCAAGGGGGTCCCCCTGGCTGGCGAGGGCTACGGCGACGACGCGATGATCTACGTGCAAGCTGGAGATGCGGTACGCGCCTGGCCCGTCGCAGCCATGGCCTATCACCATGTGGCCAACGACCAGCTCGGAGGCGAGCCCATCGTCGTCACCTATTGAGTGATCTGCAACTCGGGTACCGCCTTCGCGGCCCGGGTGGACGGCCGGCGGCTGTCCTTTGAGGAGGTCGGCATCCACAACGGCGTGTTCGTCATGCGCGATCGGCAGACGGGGTCGCTGTGGTCCCACTACACCGGAGAGGCGTTCGAGGGTCCGCTGAAAGGCCAGCAGCTGCGCTGGATCCAGCTGGAGCGCGCTGAGGCGAAGCGTCTGGTGCGTCAGCATCCGAAGGCGACAGTTCCCGAGCGCAAGTCGATGCGGTTTCGGAACACGCCTCCCCTCAGCGGGCGAGACAAGGCGCTGCGAAACCAGTTGCCGCCCAACTTCGCCGAGACCTTGCCGGCCATCGACGGGATGCCCTTTCACACCCATGGCCTCGGCGTGGCCATCGGCGACAAACACACCTTCTTTCCGATCGACCGGTTGTATGACGCGTCGGTGATCGAGGACCGCGTCGGGGAAGTCGACGTCGTGGTCATGGTTCAAGACGGGACCTCGACTGCGGCAGCCTGGTCCCGGTGTGTGGACGGCAAGACGCTCGATTTCGAGTCTGTGCAACACGCTGGATTTGCCGCGCTCCGCGATGTGCAGACCTCATCGACCTGGGATGCATCGGGCCTTGCGGTCAAGGGTCCCCACAAGGGCGCGCGCTTGACCTCGGTCCGGTCGATCATCACCGATTGGTACGGTTGGGCGGCTTACTTCCAGGATTCTGAGGTCTACACCGCCGAGGTTGTCACCGACGGTCTCGGGAGCGAAACGAACCCCTGAGGCGCTGGTCATTGGATTGTCCACACATGGAGAATCCAAATGAAGAACACGCTCTCGAGAAGACAACTCCTGGCCGCCGGGCTCAGTCTCACCGTGCTGCCTCAGTTCCTCCTCGCCGGGGCATCAGCGGCGACCGGGGAAATGGCTCTGGCCCCCGACTTCGAGCTGCCCAGGATCGATGGCCAGGGCAGTGTCCGTCTCTCTGATCTCCGTGGCGAACCAGTGTTTCTGACCTTCTGGGCCAGCTGGTGCCCCAATTGTCGGGTCGAGATGCCAGAGATCGCCAAGCTCAGTGAGCACTTCAAGGGGCGCGACGTGAAGTTCATCGGCGTGTCCCTCGACCGACGGGCTCGCGATGCCCAGGCGCTCTGGACCGCGAAGAACGCGACGCTCCTGTTGGACGCCGAGGGCAGCACACTCCGGCCCTATGCCTCCAATGGAATCCCGCTGAATGTGCTCGTCGGCGCCGATGGACGGCTTGCGAACAGTTCTGTCGGTTTCAGTCCCGACCTCGTTGCCCGCGCCAGCGGCTGGATCGACGCGCTCCTGAAGAGCTGACTTCGAAAAGGAAAGGCCGCCGGCCCCCATTGGGCCGACGGCTAGAAGACCCTCTGCCGAGCTAGTGCCCGCAGGGATTGCAGGCGTTCTTCATGCCCGCGCAGGGGTTGCAGGCGTTCTTCATGCCTCCACAGGGGTTGCAGGCGTTCTTCATGCCTCCACAGGGGTTGCACGCGTTCTTCATGCCGGCAACCGGCTGGTAGTCGTCTTGCACCGACTCGACGTAGGCAGCGAGATCGGCCAGTTCCTTGGACTCCCACGCCAGTGGCTCGCCCTTCATGGGCACGAGCATGCAGAAGTTGACCATCTCGGCGGCGGTCACCTCCTCCACGCCGGCGCGCTCCTCGGCCATCTTCACGTTGTGTGGGTAGTTCTTTGCAAAGCTCTCGTTCATCATTGCGTAGGGACCGTCGCCGACGGCGGGATGACAGGTCGAGCACGAGGTGTCTCCACCACCGGAGATGGACTTGTCCGACCACAGCTTCAGTCCCTTCTTGGACTTGCCTTTTGCGAGCACAGCCCCTTTGGGTTTCTGGAATTTCGCGGGGTCGACAGGCGCCATGTTGGCGCCGGCGCAGGGGTTGCAGGCGTTCATGGCGCCGGCGCAGGGATTGCAGGCGTTCATGGCCTCGCCACAAGGGTTACAGGCGTTCATGGCCTCGCCACAGGGGTTGCAGGCATTCTCCGGCCCACAGGGATTGCACGGGTTGGCCATGGCGGGACCCGCAGCGAAGAAAACGAGGGCCACGCCCACCGTTGCCAACAGAGATTTCAGTCGCGATATCATCGCTAGCTCCTCAGCTTGAAGTTCCGTGCATGGACGGGTGAAACGGCTGGGGCGTTTCAAAAGACTCCACATTCGAGGAGAGAACCTGTCGAGAAGGACCCGAGCCCTCATATTGGTGATTTGCGCGCTATTTCCCGTGGGTGGGTGGGGTGAGGATTCAGGTGATTTTCTCGAGAATCACTTCAGCGGCGTGCCTGCGGCGGGAGTTCATCTGGCCGAGGACTGGGGTCCGCTGGAGAAGAGCCTGGTGCCGAGTCAGTGCGGCGCATGTCACCCCCAGCAGTTCGCCGATTGGAGCGGCAGTCGACACAGTCTCGCGATGAGTCCCGGCGTGCTCGGACAGCTCCTGGACAAACCGGAGGGCTTCGACGTCTGCAACAGGTGCCACGCACCGCTCCTCGAGCAGCGACCGTTTGCCGGTGGCGTGGCGTCGCCCGAGACGTTTCGGGAGGACCTTCGCGCCGTCGGCCTGGCTTGCCCCAGCTGCCATGTCCGCGACGGTGAGGTGCATGGACCGACAGCCGGAGCTCCGACCGAGTCCTTTCCCCACGGGGGGTACACCCAGCACGAGGCTTTTGAAGGGACGGCCTTCTGTGGGACCTGTCACCAGTTTCCAGAAGACGGACGTCGCGTTGCTGGAGTGCTCCTCGAGGACACAGTCAACGAGTGGATGGCCAGTCCATGGGGCCAGCGAGAAGAGCCGTGTCAGAGCTGTCACATGCCCGATCGTAGGCATTTGTGGCGCGGTATTCACGATCCGGAGTTCACTGAACAGGGGCTCGACATTGCGCTGGTCTCCTCCGGCAGGCGAGGCGCTGTGTACTCGGTGACGAGTATCGGTGTCGGCCATCGCTTTCCGACCTATGTGACGCCCCGGGTCACCCTCACAATCCAGGCCGTGGATGCCGCCGGAGAGATCGTCGCTCGCAACCACACGACCCTTCAGCGTCGCGTCGATATCAGGTTGGAGTCCCAGACCTTCGACACCCGTCTGCATCCGGGCGAGACCGCCGTTGCGGAGCTCGCGTGGAGTCGCAGCGACCGCGCAGTGCGGGTCGAGGCCAAGTTGTTGGTCGAGCCCGATGAGTTCTATCGGCGCTTCTACGAGGCCTACCGCACCGACGACCCCAGGGTCGCCGCGCTGATCAGCGAGGCCAGGCAAGAGACCGCGACCAACACCTACATCATTGGCGCGCGCTCACTCGACCTCTGAAACCGGCGCGAAGGAGCGGATATATGCCGCTACGTCCCGCACCTCTTTCGGCTTCAGGACGCCGCCCCAGGCTGGCATCAAAGGCGACTTACCCACGGCCGCGCCGCCTTTGGAGATGACCTCGATCAGGTGTGCGTCGCTGAGCTTGGTCATCAGAGCGGTATCGGTGAAGTCTCGAGGCGGCGGTTTCAGTGCGCCGCCGGCCGGGCCCTTGCCGTCCCCGCGCTCGCCGTGGCACGCCGCGCAGATGTCGGCGAAGTGTTTCGCACCCTTCTTCGGGTCGCCGAGCTCGTCGGCGGCTGCGAGGGACGACAAGAGGGCACCGAGCAGTAGCGTCACCATGGGGATCTCCTTGTTCGTCTACTGACGACTCGTCAGAGCAAACCGTTACAATCGTCGATCCTGTGTAACGATTTTGCGATCGGGATGTCTTTGGGAGAACCCCCGAGGAGGGATGTCGTACTCCGCCAAGTTCGAGCCGAAGCGCGCCCTGTCGAGCTGGTTCTCGCCCTTGGGCGCGTCGAGGCTGCTCTCTGCTGCTGATGAACGAGAGCTCGCTCGTCAGGTACATGGCGGCGGCATCGGTTCGCGGCTGGCTTTCGATGCTCTGGTCGCGGGTAATGTGAGGCTCGTCATCTCCGTCGCCAGACAATATTCCGGTGCCGGTCTGCCCCTCGAGGACGCCATCCAGGAGGGCAACGTCGGCCTCATGCGTGCGGCGCGAAAGTTCGACGGGGCGAGGGGAGTGCGGTTCGCGACCTATGCCACGTGGTGGATCAAACAGGCCATCATGCGTGCTCGAGATGCCCAGCAGACGGTCATCCGGATCCCGTCCTACAAGATTGAGAACATCCAGCGATTGAATCGCACCCGCCGTCACCTGCGGTCGAAGCTGGGTCGGGAGCCGACGGTGCTCGAGATCGCTGGTTTCATGGGGGCGAAGGCGGCGGATGTCGATGCGCTTCTGGCGGTGCGTGTCGATGTGCTGCACCTCGACCGACCCATGCAGGACGGCGACCAGCCGGCGCATCACCTGGTCGCGGACCCAAAGGCTGAGGACCTCGACGCCGGTATCGAGGAGAGGGAGCTGCGCCGCGACCTCGATGCGGCTCTCGCCACTCTCTCAGCCAGGGAGGAGGCCGTCATACGCCTGCGGTTCGCCTACGGTGAGGCGCGGGCCTGCTCTCTCAACGAAATTGGACGCCGATTCGGGGTGTCCCGCGAGCGAATCCGACAGCTGGAGAGCCGTGCCCTGCAGAAGCTGCGGCATCCCAGTCGAAGTCGTCATTTCGGAGGCTGAGGCTACGCTTCCCTACGGGCGCTGATCAAGGAGGCGCGAGCCGAGACCGTGACCAACACCAATGTCATCGGCGTGGGTTCGCTCGATCTCTGAGTCCTGCGCCTGACTCCGAGCAACGCGACGAGCAGCGGGGCCATTCCCAGGGGTCCAAGGGGCGAAGTCACGCATCCGCAGCCCTCGTCTTTGTCGTCCAGGCCAGTGTCGTCGACGCCACCATCTGTGTCGCTGTCGGCGTCCGAGTCGCTGTCGGAATCCGAGTCCGAGTCCGAGTCCGAGTCGCTATCGGAGTCGGTGTCCGTGTCGATGTCGGTGTCGGTGTCTGACGGAATGTCCGTGTCGCCGGTGTCGGTATCGGTGTCCGAATCGGCATCCGCGTCGGTGTCGGCATCGGTGTCTACGTCGGTGTCTGCGTCCACATCGGAGTCGGAGTCGGTGTCTGCGTCCGCGTCGGTGTCCGCGTCCGTATCGGTGTCCGCGTCCCCTGGAATACCGGTGTCGCCGGTGTCACCCGGTCCGCCCAGGCAAGTCGCGATGAGCGGATCCTGGTTGATGTTCCCCAGGACGTCGACCAGTCCATTGAGGATTGGCGGTGTCATTCGATACTCGAACAGGTTCTGGCTCGCCGCCCGCGAGTCGCCGTTGAGCGTCATCGTCTCCCGGATGATGTAGTGGTTCACGCCGAAGGCGCCGCCGCGGGTGTCGATCGTGTCGCCGCCACCGTCGACGTAGATGTCGCACGCCTCGATGGTGATGGTGCCGCTGTCTCCCGGATTGCCGCCGGTACTCTTGGCCTCAACGTCGTGGAAGGTGGCGAAGGCGCCGCCTGCGGTGATGTTCACGTCTGAGGCGTCACCCGTACTGCCGGCGTTGGCCGAGACCTTCTGGTTGATGGTGATGTCGTTCCCGGCGGAGAGGCTGATCTCTCCCGAGCCTCCTGATCCGGCGTCGGAAAGAACGAAGTCGTTGATGACGATGTCACCACCGGCCGTCAGATCGATGTCGCCACCATCGGAATCTGCGCCCGGGCAGGAGGCGTCGATGTTGCCGCCGCTGGTGGTGATGTCGGCGCCGGCAGTGATCCAGATCGAGCCCGCCGAGCCGTCGGCGCCAGTTCCTCTGGCGTTGACGTTGTTGCCGATGTCGATGCTGCCGAACGCCGACAGGACGGCGTCACCACCCCAGTAGCCCCAGCCGTAGTAGGTTCCGCTGCCGTGGATATCGACCTGTTGCGTGGTGTAGATCGACCCCTGCTGGGAGTAGATGTCCACGGTGCCCCCGTCCCCGATGCCTCGGGAGTTGGCATTTGCGGCCCCATCCAGCTGTACGTCACCGTCGGCGACAATGTAGACGACGCCACCGTATTCGCCGCCGTCGGCGTTGAGGTGTTTGTTGGTCATCACCGTCACGGTGGTGCCGGCGGTGAGGTTGATGGTTCCGCCGTCGCCGTTGGAACGCCCGGTGGCATCGATGATGTGGTCGATGAGAATGCTGTCGCCGGCCGTGAGGTCGACGGTGCCACCCCACGCATAGGAGTAGCCGTTGCCCTGCATGTCGATGTTGTCGTTGATCTGGATCATGCCCGCGGCGTCGACGGTGAAGGTGCCGCCGTCGTACGGACTCTTCAGGTCGACCTGGCCGTTCTGGATGTAGTCGCTGCCGCTCGTCAGCGTGATACTGCCGCCCCAGGCTTGGCTGTCGTCGAACTGGGCGCCGATGTTGAGGGTGATGTTGTCGGCCTCGAGGCTCCAGCTGTTTCCCACGGCATCGATGTCGCCCGCGGCCGCGAAGGTCACGTCGACGCCGGTCAGATCGAAGTGACAGGCCGGTCCGGTGATGGTGTGGGGCGTGTTGACCACACAGATCGCCGGCAACCCCGGACAGAGGTCGGTGTTGATACAGGCCGCCTCGGCGACGCCGCTGGAGAGGAGGATGGCTGTCGCTCCGAACGTCTTGAACATGCTTGCCCCGGGGATAATCCGGTGTTCACCTTACAGGAAATCGAGTCGCTATGCGGCGCGAAGATCCGTCGCGTATCGCTCGTATCTGGGCATCAGCTCGGTCACGACACCATCGGGATCGGTGACGAGGGGAGAGATCCGGTAGGCGAGCGCCTCCATCAGCGCTTCGTATTTCCGGCGGATCGGCGCGACCGTTAGTCGACCATCTGGAAGATCAGATGACTCCCGTAGAGCTCGTCGTGCTGAATCGTCCAGCCGGAATGGGGCTCTTCGTTTACGGTGACCGCCGCGACATGAAGCCTGTCCGCGGAGGTACCCGGCGCCTCGATGACGGTCATGCCGTTCGGCCCGTCGATCTCGATGCGCTCGAAGATGGGGCTCGATAGCGCATAGGTCGAGGTTCCCGCCACCGGGTACAGGCCGATCGCCTGGAACAGATACCACGCCGACAGGGTGCCACCGTCGTCGTTTCCGTCGAGTCCTTCGTCGGTGTCGTTGTAGCGGTTTGCGAGGATCCATCTTGACGATTCAGCGGTGAGTCGATGTTCCCCTGCCAGCGAACCCAGGGCTGCGTAGTGCATCACCGGCTCGTTTCCGTGCCAATACCAGTC
>Ga0315336_1005157_pt1 | contig 14556 bp, 8 predicted proteins | sample ASW5metaG_FD_204512 | JGI IMG/M metagenome (GOLD analysis project Ga0315336, IMG submission 204512) | Ammonia-oxidizing marine archaeal communities from Monterey Bay, California, United States - ASW #5 | ecosystem: Environmental > Aquatic > Marine > Intertidal zone | place: USA: California...
GAAAGAAAGCGTTGCGCTGATCCGGGCGATTTGAACCGTTGCATTTTTCGCTCTCGTCTTCGGACCGGCTGATGCGAATTCTCGGCTCTATTGTTGGCTCTCTGACTGTGGACATGTTCTGCCGTGAGGCCGAACGCTCGGAAGGCCGGCGGGTAGGACCGAAGCTTGTCTGTCACGACCCGGGTTGGCGCGAAACCTTGCTTCTTGAGCAGCTTCCTCATCAGTCTTTTGGCGGCTTTCGCATTGCGTCGGCTCTGGACGAGGAAGTCCAAAACCTCGCCTTCATTGTCAACGGCGCGCCAAAGCCAGTGACGTTTTCGCCGGATCACGATGACCATCTCGTCGAGGTGCCAATGATCGCTGGGCCTCGATCTACTCCGGCGCAGGTTGGCAGCAATGGCAAATCCAAACTTTAGGAACCAGCGTCGGACAGATTCATAGGAAACATCCACGCCGCGTTCAGCGAGCAGATCCTCGATATCACGGAAACTAAGCGTGAATCTAGCGTAGAGCGAGACCGAGTGTCGGATGATTTGGGCCGGAAACCGGTGACGTTTGAAAGACAATTGGCGCATTGCCTCAGCCTAATATCGAGCATGCCGCCCGACCAGCCAATTTAACGTGACAATGCCCAAGCCGGTGTTCCAAGGTATGTAAATGCCCGTCTGTAATGTCTGTAGCCATTGTCAAGGGCTCGTGCAACAATGCGTAAAACTTTCCGAGACTTCGAGGTAAGAAGCGTATTTAGGGAGCGACAAATCATGTCCAATGGGAGAAAAGTGCGTGATCTATTGGCGACGACCAAGATTGGTCGTCGCGATTTCATGCACAAGGCAATGGCCGCTGGTGTTACTTTGACAGCGGCGACGTCCATGTGGGAAAGTTCGACGCTAGGTGCAACGCCTAAAAAAGGTGGCCTTCTTCGGATCGGTGTCGCCGGCGGTTCGACGACCGATTCGCTGGATCCGGCGACCTTGCCGGGCGCGATGGCGCAATTGATTTCGTTTGGCCAGACCCGAAACAGCCTGGTCGAAGTCGATGCCGACGGTGTGCCGCAACCGGAATTGGCGGAAAATTGGGAGGCGTCTGACGACGCCAAGACCTGGGTCTTCAAGCTCCGCCAAGGGGTCGAATTTCACAACGGCAAGACCCTCGACGCCGAAGATGTCGTCTGGTCGATCAATCACCACCGCGGCAAGGATTCGAAGTCGGCCGCCAAGGGCATCGTCGAGCCGATTGTCGACGTCAAGGCCGACGGCAAGAACACTGTGGTGTTTTCCTTGACGGGTGGCAACGCCGACTTCCCCTTTATCGCCAGCGACTATCATCTGGGAATCATGCCTAATGGTACAACGGCCAAGGATGCGGAAAAAGCGATCGGCACCGGCGGCTATGTGCTGGTCAGTCATGAACCGGGCGTCCGGGCGGTGACCAAACGCAATCCGAATTACTGGAAGACGGGCCGGGCGCATTTCAATGATGTCCATACCATTGGCATCAATGACACGACTGCCCGGACGAACGCTCTCAAGACCGGCGAAATTGATGTCATGAACCGCGCCGAGCGCAAGACCTTCCACCTATTAAAACGGTTGAAGGGTGTTCAAACGATCAAGACCACGGGGACCAAACACTATACTATTCCAATGCGCTGCGACACGGCGCCGTATGACAACAACGACGCTAGATTGGCGTTGAAGTACGCCATCGATCGAGAGGCCATCGTCAAAACGGTGCTGCGCGGCCACGGTCTGGTCGCCAACGATCATCCGATCGCACCATCGAACCAATATTTCGACAAAAACCTCGAGATCCGTACGTTCGATGCCGACAAGGCCAAGTTTCACTTGAAGAAAGCCGGCCTGGCGGGCCACACATTCAAACTGCATGCGGCGGACGCGGCCTTTGGCGGCGCGGTCGACACAGCGGTGCTTTACAAGGAACAGGCGGCCAAGGCCGGCGTCGATATCGAGATCGTGCGCGAACCTGACGACGGCTATTGGGACAATGTCTGGCTGAAGAAAGCTTGGTGCTTCAGTTTCTGGAGCGGGCGTCCGACCGAAGATTGGATGTTCTCGATTGCCTATGCCAAGGGCGCTAAGTGGAATGAATCATTCTGGGATAACGACCGCTTCAACATGTTGTTGGCGGCCGGCCGGGCGGAGCTGAATACGGCCAAGCGGCGGGAAATTTACGCCGAGATGCAACGCATTGTCCGCGACGACGGCGGGAGCGTCATCCCAATGTATGCCAGCGACCTGCAAGCTGCCACCGACAAGTTGAAGTTCAACAAGATCGCGGCGAACTGGGAGTTCGACGGCCTTAAGGTTGCCGAACGCTGGTGGTTCGGTTGATCGCGGCCGACACTATTGTGACGAATTGAGGGACGAATGATCCTACGGATCGTGGCCCAGCGCTTGGCGCTGGGCCTCCTCACCCTTTTTGTCGTATCGCTAATTATTTTTCTCGGCGTCGAGGCGTTGCCCGGCGATTTGGCCCAGGCCATCCTTGGTCAATCGGCGACGCCCGAAACCGTGGCTGCCTTCCGCCGCGAATTGGGCCTCGATCTACCGCCTCATGTACGATACTTGGACTGGCTGGGCGGCATGATTCAGGGCGATCTTGGCACCTCGCTTGCCAACGGGCGGAAGATTTCCGATCTGATCGGAATCCGGCTTACCAATACATTGTTCTTGGCACTCTACGCCGCAATCGTCGCCGTACCAGTTGCCGTGGCGCTCGGCATATTGGCGGCGCTATATCGCGAGTCGTGGTACGACAAGATTATTTCGATGGCGACGTTGAGCACGATTTCGTTTCCGGAGTTCTTTGTTGGCTACATCCTGATTGCTGTTTTCGCGGTGCAGTTGGAAGTCTTTCCGAGCATCGCCAACGTCTCGCCCGAGATGCCGTTCTGGACGCGTGTCTATGTGGTGGCGCTGCCGGCACTTACGCTGACCTTTGTGGTGGTCGCCCATATGATGCGAATGACCCGTGCGGCCATCGTCAATCTGCTGATGAGTCCGTATATCGAAATGGCGACGTTGAAGGGGTTGCGGCGGCCGCGGATCATCATCAAACACGCGCTGCCCAATGCGCTTTCGCCGATCATCAACGTTATCGTCATCAATCTAGCGTTTCTGGTGGTCGGCGTGGTCGTGGTTGAAGTGGTGTTCGTCTACCCCGGACTGGGCCAGCTGCTCGTCGATTCGGTCTCGAGCCGTGATTTGCCGGTGGTGCAAGCGAGCTGCCTGATCTTCGCGGCGACTTATGTGCTGCTGAACCTGATCGCCGACATTCTCTCGATCGTTTCGAACCCGAGGATGCTGCACCCCAAGTAGAAGCCCACCATGCGAGATTTTGCGAAAAACATAGTCAACGCCCCGGCTGCCGCCAAGCTCGGCATGGCGATTATCGCCGTGTTCGTCTTCGCAGCAGTCTTTGCCCCGGTGATTACGCCATACAGCGAGACCGAGGTTGTCGGGGACGTCTGGGAAGAAGTTGGCGGTCAATTCTTTCTTGGCACCGACCATATTGGCCGCGACCTCTACACACGTTTGGTATACGGTGCGCGCAACACCATCGCCATCGCCTTCGTCACAACGATGCTGTCGTTTGCCGTTGGAATCAGCGGTGGCTTCCTGGCGGCGATCGTTGGCGGCTGGGTCGATCAGGCGCTGAGCCGCGTGGTCGACATCCTGATGGCCATTCCGATCCTGATATTCGCGTTGATGATCTTATCGGTGCTTGGAACTTCGGTGACAACGTTGATCGTGGTCATCGCATTGCTGGACTCGACCCGGGTTTATCGGCTGTCGCGCGCCGTCGCGATGAACGTTGAGGTCATGGACTATGTCGAAGTCGCACGCCTCAGGGGGGAAGGCATCTGGTACCTGATGCGCTATGAAGTGTTACCAAACACATTGGCGCCGATGGTCGCCGAATTCGGCCTCAGGTTTTGCTTCGTTTTCCTGTTCATCAGCTCCCTGAGCTTCCTGGGATTGGGCATCCAGCCGCCAACCGCCGATTGGGGCAGCATGGTGCGTGAAAACGTCAGTGGCTTTGATTTTGGAATCATGAAGGCGTTGATGCCGGCGTTGGCGATTGCCTTCCTGACCATCGGGGTCAATCTGGTGGTCGATTGGTTCCTACAGAAGACAAGCGGTATCAAAGATGAATGACAGTGTGACCGAGAACGGCCAAAACCGTGTCAGCGACCGATTGCTGACCATTTCCGGATTACGGATTGATGGCTTGACGGCCGAGATTTGGCAGCCAATCGTCAAGGGCATCGATCTCAGCCTCAATCGCGGTGAAGTATTGGGACTGATTGGTGAGTCGGGTGCCGGTAAGTCGACCATAGGGCTTTCCGCCATGGGTTACGTACGCCCCGGCTGCCGGATCTCCGACGGTAGCATCGTTTTCGATGGCATGGAACTGACTAACGCACCGCCGGATCAACTGCGCGATATCCGCGGACGCCGCGTTGCCTATGTCGCACAGAGCGCGGCCGCGGCGTTTAATCCGGCGCATCGTCTGATTAATCAATTTGCGGAAGCACCGGTGCAGCATGGTGTAATGAGCTATAAGCAGGCGGCAGAGGAGGGCGTCGCTCTGTTCGGCGCCTTGGATTTGCCGGAGCCGGATGCAATCGGATTTCGCTATCCGCATCAAGTATCCGGCGGGCAATTGCAGCGAGCGATGACCGCGATGGCGATGGCTTGCCAGCCGGATTTAATCGTCTTTGATGAACCGACTACCGCACTTGATGTTACCACCCAGATCGAGGTTCTGGCGGCGATTAGGAATATTGTGCGCGAGCACCATACCGCTGCAATATACGTAACCCACGATCTTGCGGTGGTAGCGCAGATGGCCGATCGCATCATGGTGCTGCGTTATGGTGAATTGGTGGAAGAAAAAGACACCCGCGCGCTGCTCGCCGAACCGGAGAAAGCCTACACCAGCGACTTGCTATCGGTGCGGACGTTCGTCCGTGAGGCTGCAATCGAACGCCCGGACGTCGATCCGTTGCTGCAAATCACCGATCTTGATGCCTATTACAATGACTTTCATGCCTTGAAGAACATTGATCTAAGGGTACCGCGCGGCCAGACCACCGCGGTGGTCGGTGAGTCGGGTAGCGGCAAGAGCACCCTGGCGCGTGCGATCACCGGACTGCTCGAACCGGCGAATGGGCGGATCGTGTTCGACGGCGAGGACTTGCCGGCGTCCCACAAGGACCGCCAACGCGACCAATTGCGCCGCATACAATTGATCTATCAGTCGCCGGATACCGCCCTCAACCCTCGGCAACGGGTCGGCGAAGTGATCGGCCGGCCGTTGAGCTTCTATCTCGGCCTCACTGGCGACAAGCGCAAGGCGCGTGTCGCGGAATTATTGGAAATGATCGAGCTGCCGACCGAGTTCGCGAGCCGCCGTCCGGACGAATTGTCGGGCGGCCAGAAACAGCGCATTTGTATTGCCCGCGCGCTCGCCGCAGAGCCGGAATTGATCATTTGCGACGAGGTCACCTCGGCGCTCGACGCACTGGTCTCGGAAGAGATCCTCAAACTGTTGCAGCGCATGCAAGACGAACTCAGCGTGTCATATCTCTTCATCACCCATGACTTGGCAACGGTGAAGGCAATTTCCGACGACATGGTCGTCATGCTTCAAGGCGAAATCGTCGAACAAGGCACGCGCCACGACGTTCTGAGCCCACCGCACCATGCCTACACGGAAAAGCTGCTGTCATCGGTGCCGGAGATGAATCCGGATTGGCTCGACGACGTTTTGGCCGAGCGCGCCGCCCGCAAGGCGCGCGGCGAAACCGTACTGGAAAGCGCCGACCAGTAGCCGGCCAGGCCATGTCAGACTAAGTCGACTTGAGAGGGGGAGAGGCGTTCTGTAGCTTCAGGTGAGGCATTGTCATCTATGGACGTGTCCGTGGCGAATTCGTACTCACGCGGCGACCGGGAGTTCGAATAGGCCACCACAATGCTTTTCCCAAGTGAAATTGCGCAGCGTGGCCGGATGCGTGATCACACTGCCGCTCCTTTCCGCAGGTGTGTCACCGTCTAGCGACGCGTGCGTTCGCGAATGGTTGAAGTAAAGTTGGAAACTCCGTAGCTTTCTCTCCAGGTCAACCCTGTTCCAAAAGAAAACTTGGTCAAGAAGTTCGCGCCGTATGCTTCCAATCAGCCGCTCTACGAAGGGATGTGAAATTGGCGTGTAGGGAACCGTTTTAACTTCGTCTATCTCTAGAATACGGAGGTTCGCTAGCCAACGATGGTAGGTGAAAAGCGGATCATTGTCCGAGGACATGTGTTTCGGCATATCCATTCTGGCGATCGCCGCGTTGAACATACAACAAAGCGCCATGCCGTCTACATAGCCGGCATGCACAGCGAAGCCGATGATCCGCCGTGTGAACTGATCCATAACAACGAGAACCCAGTGCGTCTTCAAGGTGATGGATTCACAGCGAAACAGATCAACGCTCCAGAGACTATCTTTTGCGTGACCGATGAACGTCAACCACGACGGACCTCCTGCGCCGGGCTGGGGCCAGTGGTGCTTCGCAAGAACCCGCCTCACCACGTCTTTGTTTATCTCAATACCGAACGCCTTTGAGAGCTGCTGTGCAATCCTCGGACATCCGTAGCGTGGGTTCCGGCGCTTCATCTCTACGATGGCTTGGACGAGTTCCTTCGAAGGACCTTTCGGTCCTGGCTTGCCGCGGCGTTGCGGTGAGAAAAGCCGGTGGTATTTGCGTGCCTTCAGCGCCCGGTGAAAAGCCAGTAACGTCGCGGGCTTGAGGGCGGTCGCCACTTTGCGGATCCGGCTCGGGTTCATGAACAACGTGCATAACCCCATTACGATGCGGTCCGTGGCTGTCAGATTGGGTGCCCTTCGCCGGGATCGGCTCAGGACCACCAGCTGATGTTTGATCAGCAATGTCTCCGCAATGACGGCTCGCGTCCCACCCGGCCCTATCAATCGGGCCAGGGTCGTCAAAAAATGAAGAAAGAGAGCCGAAAGTTCACGCATGGACCCAGATCGTACCGGTACTGCTTGGCTTTACAAGTCTATGAAATATGGGCGATTTGTCGACATAATAGGAATTCGCCAGGCACAGGTTCCAGGTCTGAAATCATGTTGGTCGTTGGCTTGGAGTAGGCGGGTAGGTCCAAAACACCGGTCGGCCTGATTCAACAGGCGCTAGACGACGCCGTGCGTCAATGGGCGTAGCCAGGCCGGCCATGCGCCGGTGTTCTTGCTCTGCTGGTGGCGGCAAGTCGGCAGTGACCCTGATAGCCGACAGTTCTGGCATCGGTCGATTTTGACGCGAAGTGCCAACAAGAGAAGTCAGGCCAGTTCATCAAGTTGCGCTTTAGCCTCGATGAGGTCGGGCGTATTGAAGCCTTGCGTGAACCAATCATAGATAGGTTGGAGGAGGTCGCGAGACTCGTTCTCTCTACCCTGATCTTGCAGCAATCGTGCGAGGTCAGTTGCAACCCGCAATTCGAGAGACTTTGCCATTTGCTCTTTCGTCATCGTGAGCGCCTTACGATATGTGGTCTCGACCGCTTCAACGTTCGGCCTCGACTGCATCAACAATAGGCGGCCTTTCAAACGATGAAGCTCTGGCGCCCAACGGGTTTGTCCGTGCTGCTCGACGCATTGCAAACCCTCTTCGACAACAGATAGCCCCTCATCAATTTTTCCCAATTTGCGGCAACCGTCTGCGACAACCGACAAGAAGTATGCGAGTCGGGCGGAAGAACCCGTGGCGTGAAAACTGTCCAGACCGTCCTGCAATGCTGCGACACAGTCAGCCTCAGGTATAGTGCTGGTCCGCGCCCATGCCTGGAAAATGGCCATGACGCCGAGATATTGGTGGAAGCCGTGCTCGGCACCGATCGCGATGGCCTCCGCCGCCATCGCCTCGGTTCCGGCAGGATCCAAAAGACACTGATAAGTCCAGCCGGCAAAGACCCGCGACAACATTTGGCTGAAAGGATGGGACAATTGATCGGCGAGTGCGCAGGCGGTCAAGGCATCTTGCCGGGCGTCATCCGGATAGCCGAGAACCCAGTCGATCATTCCAGCGTGGTTCCAACAGCACACGCCCGGATCATGGCCGCCGAAATGATGCGCATGATCGAAATGCATATCGACGTCGTACAGCAACTTGCCTTGTTGGATATGGCTTTGGCATTGGTTAAGATCACCGGTCATCGACAGAAGTGTCCAGGCGGCATGATGCGCCTGAAGTCTTCGGCCGGTGTCCTTGTCTTCCTCAGAGATAGTGAGAACTTCCGCCGCGAGATTTTCGGCCTGGATTTGCACACCCGATTGGTAGCTGTACATCCAATATCCCCACGTCGCGGCAAACTTTTTGCCTGTATCGTCGACGTGCTGGGAAACCTCATGTGCTTGGGCATAGACTTCGCCAACTTCCGGCGAAGCAAATCCCCGCATTGGCATCAGCACCGAACCCAAGGTCAAGAGCAACTGCAGTTTCTGCGCGTTGCGTTCCACAGATCGGGGAAGTTCCTGCAGCATATCCAGACCGATTTTCGAAAGTTGTTCCGCCTCCGCACAGGCAGATGCCGTTGCCGCCCGATCTGCTGCACGTTGCCAAAAAGGTATCGCACGTTCTATTTCGCCAGCGTCGGTAAGATGGCGGGCAAGCGTATCCGGTTGTTGCAGGTCCATTTCAGGGAATATCCTGATGATCGTGTCGGCGACCTGGTGGTGAAGCCGTCGACGTTCACTAAGGAGAAGGCTGCTGTAGGCTTCATCGCGAACCAGTGCGTGCTTGAATATGAACATCTCGAGCTCTAAAGCGCCGCGTCGAAAGACCAAACCAGAATGAACAAGTCGGTCAAGCGCAGCCTGCAATTTCTCTGCCTCTAGATCGATCAACTCAGACAATAGCGCATAAGAGAACTCCCGACCTATCACAGCGCCGACTTGTGCAACTTCCTTCGCGTCTTCCAAATGATCCAAGCGCGCCATCAATAGGGCATGCAATGTAGCGGGAATTTCTGTGCGGTCGCCGCGAGCCTCATTTTCAAGGGAGAAACTCGTCAGTTCCTCCAGGAATAACGGCACACCATCGGCGCGGTCGACAATATGCTCGATGATTTTGCTATCGAGTGAATTACTCCCCGTCGCTGCAACGATCTCGGCCGACTGTGCGCGCGACAGTCTGTTCAGCATAATGGCTGTTGTATGAGCCTGTGCCGACCAGGGCGGCATATATTCCGGTCGATGGGTGATGAGCAAAAAGACCGCTGCCTCTGACACAGCGGTGACTAACTCTCCAATCAACTCTTCGCTGGTTGGGTCGATCCAGTGGGCATCCTCCAGCACAAAAAGAACTGGACGCTGACGGGCCAACGCCATCACTTGATCGACAAGCGCATTGATGGTCTGGCTCCGCCGTTGCTGAGGCGTCATGATAGGAATGCCATACCGCGCTTCGTTGGGCAATGACAGCAATGACGCGAACAGCGGTGCAGCTGGATCGACGTCTTCCTCAGACATCGCAAGTAAGGATTCCAGTTTATCCAACTTTTCATCTACGCTGTCATCGGCAGCGAACTTGGCGGCATGTTCAAGGCGCTGGATAATGGGGTAAAATGAGCTATTCGTGTGATAGGGCGAACATTGGTAACGCAATTGAAAATGCGGCTGATTGATAAGGTGCTCTCGAACCGCCTGGACCAAGCGGGATTTACCGATACCTGCCTCACCGGACAGAAGTACCAATTGGCCTTCACCATTGACGGCGAAATCCCAGCGTTCGCGCAGCAAGCCCAATTCGTTGTCTCTTCCTGCAAGGCCCGTGAGCGCGCCTATATGGGCTGCTTCAAATCGACTTTCCGCAGAACTCTTGCCGATAACCTGCCAAGCCGGAATTTTGTCTTTAAAACCCTTCAGTATTTGGGGGCCGAGATCCTGCAGTTCAAAGGTGGTTCCAATTAGGCGCCGGGTCGTAGCACCGACCAAGACTTGCCCCGGTTCAGCGATATTTTGCAGTCGGGCCGCCAAATTCGGCGTTTCGCCGCTGACCGACTCTCTGTCCGACGAAGCATCACCGATTAGATCACCGATCACCACCTGCCCACTGGCAATACCAACTCGGGCAAACAGCTTTTCGCCACTGTCTAACCGAATATCCGTAACCGTTGCTGTCGCTTCCAAGCCTGCCTGAACGGCCCTTTCCGCTTGATCCTCGTAGGCAATTGGCCAGCCAAAATACGCAAGCACGCCGTCGCCCAAGTACTTCGCTACATGTCCGCCGTAACGCGTTACTGCACCGGCGGCGGCGTCTTGATATTGCCGCATGACATTTCGTAGATCTTCAGGATCAAGCTGTTGTGACAGTGTTGTTGAGCCCACGAGATCACAGAACATCACAGTGAGCTGTCGGCGTTCAGCGGGTGATGAGTGCAAGTCCGGTTCGTTGGAGATGTCATCGCCTATATCGTTGGGGCCATTGACATCGAGTTGCGCGATGATGCGCTGTAGGCGCTTGCGATCACCGAGATTGACTTTCAATTTCTCAAGATCGCTGTCGTCCAACTCTGTGATAATATCAAAGTCGACACCATTGTCGACAAATGTGTCGGCGTATCGGCCAAGGCCGAGTTCTTCAAGCCACTGACGAATATCGACTGCCATCGACGCTTGCTCTCCCCAAAATAAGTCTATCAGAGCAAATGTGGTCGGCGAAAGGCTACGCGTACGGGACCATTAAGCACAGATATTCATGTCGAACATGGGTCAGCATCGACGTTTCCGCAGTGCGGCGACCGCGTCCGCAGTACCCCCGATTTCGTCCGTTTTGAGGCTCTCGCTGCCGAACGGTGGCGATCGGGTGGTTAGCCGACGTTTGCCTCGAAGCCGGTTTCCGGCGGAGTCGTGCCATTAGCCGACATCGGAGCACATAAATTTGGATCGTGCGTGAGCTATGAAAGCGTTTTTAGGAGCACCTTCGCTTCCTTCAAATCGGCAGTGTCAAAGCCTTCGGTGAACCAGCCGTATATTGAGGCAAGCAGGGTTCGGGCTTCGGTCGTCTTGCCCTGCGAGTGCCATAGGCGCGCGAGGCAGGTCACGGCGCGAAGTTCGAGCGACTTCGCCTTGTGATCCCTGGCAATACCCGCAGCTTTTGTGAAGGCATCCTCGGCCTCCGCCTCGCGCATGGTTGCGCCAGCTAGCAGCAGATCACCCCTTATTCTGTGAAATTCGGGAAGACTGAAACAATCTCCATCCTCCTCCGCCATGGCCAAGCCTTCCTCGATCATGTTGAAACCGTCCTCGATCTGACTAGCCTTCAAATGCAACTCCGCGAGCCACGTCAGGAATAACGGCAGCGTGTATTTCGTTCCAGTCGAACGCATGCCCAATATGCCCTCACGCATTTCAATTGTCCCCTCACGGAATTTACCCTGATACGCAGCCGCTCCGCCTCGGAATATGTGTCCCAGCGAGACAAATGGCTGGAACCCCATTTCACCGCAATGATCGATAAGAAATTCTCCGATTGCACCAATCTCGCCGAATTCCCGGCGCAACAGATGCATGGAACCCAGGGCCCACAGGGCGGCCGTCAAAGTAAAGGGATGGGACAGTTCGCGCGCCAGTGCTTCGCCATCGCGGCAAAGGACTAGAGCTTGGTCAGGGTAACCCAATTGCCACAGAGCGAGCGAGCCGAATGATCGGCAACAGACACCCGGATCATGCCCAGAATAGGCGTAGGTCAGGTGATGATCGCGATCGCGGTCATAAAGTGCAATCCCGGTTTCGACATGCTCTCTGGCTGCGACGAAGTCTCCAGTAAAAGTTAAGGAACTCCAGCCCAAATGATGAGCCTCAATAAGAAGGTCCGGCTCCTCTAGTTTCTCAGCGAGATCAAGAATGGCGCTGGTCTGCTCCTTGGCCGTCACAAGATCGCCGGAGATCATCTGATATTGTCCCTTGCCCCGAAGAGCGACAAACAAGCCCTGCATATCGCCTTCGGCTTCTGAAATGAGCGCCGCCTTTGAGAAGGTCTCGGCAACTTCCGGGTTGCCAAAGCCCCTGGTCGGCATCAGGCAGACGCCAAGTGTGTTCAACAGTGCGATTTCCCGCCGGTGACGCTCGCTAGTCTCGGGGATCGAGGCGAGGATCTCCAGGCCTTTTCTGATATGCCCCTCGGCCTCGATATTGGCCGAACGTTTCATCGCGTGCTGCCCCGCCATCTGCCAATGGTCAACCGCCAAATCCACCGATCCGGCTTCGCCGTAATGGTGTGCGAGAAGTTCGGGCTCGCTTTCAACTACTTCGGGAAAGTCCCGCGCCAAACATGCTGCGACCCGGTCATGAATTTCAGCGCGGCGATTCCGTAATAACGAGCCGTAGGCCGTGCCCTGGACCAAAGCTTGGTTAAAGGCGTAAGTCACATTTGATCCACTCTGCCGTGGATATATCATGCCCGAGTCGGTGAGCCGCACGATTGCCTCGTCCAAGGCCGTTGCATCAAGTTCTGAGACGGATGTCAGCAGGTTGCGGCGAAATTCTCGCCCGATAACGGCACCGACCTGCGCCACTTCCTTGGCCGGGCCAAGCCTATCGAGCCGCGCCATCAACGAGTCTTGCAGGGTCGCGGGAATTTCCATTGCCGCCGATACGTTGTCGGATATGGCGGCGGACTCCAGAACCGACTTTGTCAATTCCTCGACGAAAAGAGGCACGCCGTCCGTCTGCATCGCAATCCGTTGGCGAACGGATTGCGGCAATGTCTGCGAACCCACGACCAGATTGACCAACTGCTCGCAGTCGCGGGCCTCAAGACGACGCAACGCCAATTGTGTAACGTGCGAGTGTCCACTCCACGGGACATTGAAGCCAAGCCGGTGGGTGATCAAAATGAGCACCGATAATGTTCGGGCACGTTCAACCACCAACTCCATCAGCTCCAATGTCGTTGGATCAATCCAATGCGCATCCTCCACGATGAACAACACAGGGCGCTGTTTCGATAAACCTGCCAACTGATCGATGATGGCCTCGAGAGTAAGCGCCTTTTGGCGCTGCGGACTGACGTTGGAAACGGGATATCTAGCGTCTGTGGGGATCGACAACAACGATGCGAAAAGAGGGGCGATATTCTGGATCGGCTTGCCGGACTGTGCGATTAGGGCTTCTAACTTGTCTAACTTGGTACCGACCGCGTCCCCGTCCTCAAATCCCGCCGCGCGCTCCAGCCGATCAATGATTGGATACAGGGCGCTAACAGCGTGATAAGGCGAGCATTGATGGCGGAGCCGGTAATACGAACTCTCGCCGATCCGCGTCTCCAGTTCTCGCACAAGTCGCGACTTGCCAAGTCCCGGTTCGCCGGAGAGCAACACCATTTGCCCCTCTCCCGCCTTGGCCCGTTCCCAGCGCCGAGCCAGGATTTCCATTTCCTCGTCGCGGCCGGTTAGCGCGGTGAGGTGCTCCGAGTGGGTCGCCTCAAAACGGCTCTCGGCGCGCCGGGCGCCACTGACACCCCATACTTGAACCCGCTTGTCAAAACCCTTGAGATCATACAGACCGAGATCCTCAAAATCGAACAGTCCACCGACTAGACTGTACGTAGCCTCGGCGATGACGACGGCGTCAGGCCTGGCCAAATCCTGAAGCCGTGCAGCGAGGTTAGGCGTCTCGCCAGTAATGGCGGCTTCCTGTGACGCGCCTTCGCCCACTATATCGCCGACCACCACCATGCCCGTGGCGATGCCGATGCGGACGAAGAGGTCGCGTTGCAACGCTTTTACGGCGTCTACAATTCCCAGACCTGCGTTGATAGCCCGCTCGGCATCGTCCTCGTGCGCCTGCGGATAGCCGAAATAGATCAAAACCCCATCGCCCATGTATTTGGCAACGAAACCCTCGTAGCGCATGACAACTGCGGTGCAAGCGTCTTGGTAGGCGCGGAGCAGTTCTCTCATATCCTCTGGATCGAGCCTGGATGATAGTGCTGTGGACCCCACTAGGTCGCAGAACATCACGGTCAGGTGGCGGCGCTCGGGGCCCGTCCCACTCGCTTCGGTCGTGGATGGGAGTACTTCCGGCTCAGGCGATAAACTCCGTATGGCCTTTAGAAATTTTCTCCGGTGCCCTAAAGAAAGCCCGAGTTCCTTTAGATCGCCGTCGCTTAACTCAGCCAAGACCTCGAACTCGATATCGTTTTCGACGAAAATTTCGAGATATTTGCCGAGCTCTATGCTTTCTAGCCATTCTTGAATGTCATCGGCCATTGTGCCCTCTCTTTGGCCAAGGATACCAGAAGAATGCCATAGGGGCATTGTCACGGTAACTATGTCAGTCAGCAGTCACCGATCGGTCGACGGGACTCAGGCCGCAGCACTTGCGGTATTCCATACACTGAATGATTCCGCTCGCAGCTTTTTGTAGAAAGATCGTCGGTTGAGATGTCGCTGGTGATAGAAGGTGTTGTATGTCGCAGCGTGAATCGAAAGAAAGCGTTGCGCTGATCCAGGCGATTTGAACCGT
>Ga0315336_1005160_pt1 | contig 14551 bp, 11 predicted proteins | sample ASW5metaG_FD_204512 | JGI IMG/M metagenome (GOLD analysis project Ga0315336, IMG submission 204512) | Ammonia-oxidizing marine archaeal communities from Monterey Bay, California, United States - ASW #5 | ecosystem: Environmental > Aquatic > Marine > Intertidal zone | place: USA: California...
TAAATAAAATAGACGCAATTTAGGAAAAATAAATTTTTTTGGTAATCCTAAGTATAATTTAGATATCATTAAATCTTTGCTGTTTGATCCAGCAATTAAATTAGCCACTACTTTCCCAGCCCATGGCGCAGTATTTACACCATTTGCATGATATCCAAAACTATAATAAATTTCATCATTTTCAAGCTTTCCAATAGATGGAGATAATTTGTTTGTCATAGCTACAAGGCCTCTCCATCTATAGTCAATTCTTACATTGGACCAATGCGGAAATATATTTTTCATTTCCTTTTCCATTTTGTTTGTCATTTTTAATGATGATCTATCACTACCAATTAAATCTCCTCTAGCACCAAATAAAAAACGATTGTCTTTTAATAGTCTATAATAATATAAAAGTTTTCTAGAATTTAAAATTGGATTATATGTTTTAAAGTTTTGAGAACTTATTTCGTATTCAGTCAGAGGTCGTGTTACTATAATATTTGATATAGCTGGTAATATTCTATCATTGAGATCAGGGATTAAATCATCTTTATAGAAACCATTAGATGCAATAACTACTTTATTTGCAACGATTGAGGCATTTTTAGTGATAACTTTGTATTTTCCCATATTTTTTTCAATTTTTGTAACTGGGCTTTTTTCATAAATATTTATACCTAAATTTTTTGCAATAGTGGCAAGACCAAGAACTAATTTTAGAGGATTGATTGCAAAACCTGGTTTATAAGAAAAAGCTCCAAATTGCTCCATACCTGAATGACCAATTTCTTCAAATTCTTTTTGTGAATAGATTTCAGTTTCAATATTAAATTCTTTTTTATAAACTTTAGCTTCATCTTTTAAATATTGAAAGGCATTCGGATGATGCGCTACTTCAAAGTTTCGATCTCCAGTTAAGTCACAATCTATTTGATTATCTTCAATAAGAAATTTTGTAAAATTAGATCCTTCAATAGTATTAGAATAAAATTTTTTGGTTTCCTCAATTCCATAAACTTTTTTCATTTTTTCAGAAGAAAGTTTTGTTGGAGGGATACAGCAAAACCCAGCATTTCTAGCAGATGAACCCCACCCAATATGACCTGCTTCAATTACAGTTACTTCTTCATGATATTTTTTTGCTAATTGTATAGCACAAGATAGTCCTGTGTAGCCTGCTCCTATAACTACAATATTTGAACTTGTGTTAGAATTTATTTTTCTAAATGATTCTTTAATATCAGAACAAGTATCTTCCCAATAACTTTTAACTGGGGAATTAAATTTGTAAATGTCATTGTGATATAATTGATTCATAAATATCATATAAAATTCGTTGAATGCTTATTCAATTAATATTATAAAATAAATATAAATAATGAATAATAATGAACTCAAAACTCTTATAAGGAGCCAAAAAACAAATCATACTTTGGATCAAAAATTTTATACTGATGATGAGATTTTTGAGTTAGATTTGAAAAATATTTTTTCCAAACAGTGGGTTTTTGTAGGTCATGTTACACGCATACCTAATCAAGGAGATTATTTTTTATTTGAGATTGGGAATGAATCAATAATTATAATAAGAGGTAAAGATAACAATATCTATGCTCATTATAATGTTTGTCGTCATCGAGGTTCTAAGATTTGTTTAGAAGATCATGGTAATTCTAAATTACTTACATGTCCTTATCATGCATGGAGTTATAATTTAGATGGCTCAATAAGATCAGCTAGATTAATGAATAATGATTTTAATCCCAAAGATTGGCAATTAAATAGTTGTAATGTTAATATTTTTGAAGGTTTAATTTTCATTAATTTATCCGATAATCCATCTAATTTTGATAAATTTATTTCCCCAACAAAAAATTTTATTGAATTACATGGTTTAGGAGACGCAAAAATTGCACATCGAGCAATGTATCCTACAGATGGAAATTGGAAATTAACATTAGATAATTTTCACGAATGCTATCATTGTCAACCATCTCATCCAGAATATTGTGCAGTTCATGACAGTGAATATATTGTTGCATCTGGCGCTGGACGCGGAACCGGACCTGTTTCCGAAAAATTTAATAAGATTTTATCTGATTGGAATGAAAAAGCAAAAAAACTTGGTCATTTTGTTGGGGAATATAGTGAAACAGAATTTAATCAATTTTCAAGAAGTGCAGAAAGAACCCCTTTGAAAGAAGGAAAATTTAATGAAACGAAAGAAGGGAAGCCTATAGCAAAACTTATGGGTAATTTTAAAGATTATGATTGTGGATATACATCCGTAGGAACTTCACCATTTAATAGTCTTTTAATGTGTAATGATTTTGCCACTTTATTTACATTTATACCTAAATCAACTCTAGAAACTGAAGTTGAATTAATGTGGCTAGTGCATAAAGATGCTGAAGAAGGAAAAGATTATAATTTAAAAGATATGATTTGGATGTGGGATGAAACTACCATAGCTGACAAAAGAATAATTGAAAATAATCAAAAAGGAGTTAACTCTAGAAAATATTCTCCTGGCCCCTTATCTCAAATGGAAATAGGTGTAGAGAAATTTAAAAATTGGTATTTAAAACATTTAGATAATGTCCTAAACATTTAATAATAGATATTCTCTTTCCCAAGAACTAATAACTTTTAAGTAAGCCTGATTTTCAACCCTTCTAATTGCTGCAATTGTCTTGATAAATTTGTGGGAAAAAATTTGATTTAATTCATCATTTGTTTCAAATAAACTGATTGCTTCTTCCATATTTTTTGGAAGATCACTTTTTTTATTATCAAATAAACTTTTTTTTGTTTCAGGAGTAGGTTTCAGTTTATTTACTATCCCTAAGTATCCAGCTGCTAGATTTGCAGCAATGACAAGATAAGGATTTGTATCTGATCCAGATATACGATTTTCAATTCGCATACTTTTTTCCTCAGTAGAAGGAATTCGTAAACTACAAGATCTATTTCCTATTCCCCAGTTTACATTATTTGGTGTTCCCCATGTTGCAAATAATCTTCTATATGAATTCACGTTAGGGGCATGAATTGGCATTAGTAAAGGTGTATATTTTTGAAGTCCTCCTATATAATATTTCATAGTATTTGAGACCATATTTTTTTTATTATAAAAAATATTTTTATTATTTTTTTTGTTGTACAAGGACTGATGGAGATGTAGTGAACTACCAGGTTGATTTTCCATTGGCTTCGCCATGAAAGTTGCATAAAGTTTATGCTTTAGAGCAGCTTGTCTTAAAGTTCTTTTAAATACAAATACTTGATCAGCAAGTTCCATTGGATCACCATGTTGAAAATTAATCTCCATTTGAGCTGAGCCACTTTCATGATTAATAGTATCAATATCAATCTCTTGTTGTTCACAATAATTGTAAACATCTTCAAATAGTGGATCAAACTCATTGACCGCATCAATACCAAAGGCTTGTTGTCCTGTTTCTTTTCTTCCTGATTGTCCTACAGGAACTTCTAAAGGATAATCAGAATCTGGATTAGGTTTTACTAAATAAAACTCTACTTCTGGGGAAACTGATAATTTATATTCCAAATCATCATATAGTTTGATAATTTTTCTTAAAATATTTCTGCTAGAATTTATTACCGCCGTTCCATTTAAATTCACTGCATCACAAATTACTTGAGCAGTAGGATCTTCATACCATGGAACATTCCTAATCGTTTTAAAATCAGGTCTTAAAATTACATCAATATCAGTTGGATTATAGACATCCATGGGTAAATCTTCATTATCATCAGTTGCATAACCTCCAGATATAGTCTGTATAAATACGGATTGAGGTAAGCGATGACTATCATCTTTAAGACCTTTTAAAAATTTTGTAGAAGGTAAAATTTTTCCCCTTGCAATACCACTTAAGTCAGGAATTAAACATTCTACTTCAGTAATAGAATTTTCATTAATCCACTTTTCAAATTTATCTAACATTTTGATTATTTATTGAAATATGTAATTCTTATGTTGATAAAGAATTACGATATCATTATTCCATATATTTTTATGATCTTTAACAAAAAAAACACCTATGAACAACATGATAATGAAAAGGGAAGTTTTTATAAAAATTCTATCAAACCTTTTAAATCAAAAGATTTTTTAGAAAATAATATTCAAGTGGACATCTGTGTTGTTGGTGGAGGACTTACTGGAATATCTAGTGCTCTAAATCTAAGCAAAAAAGGATACTCTGTAGCTTTATGTGAGGCTAGAAAAATAGGTTGGGGTGCATCAGGAAGAAATGGGGGACAACTAGGTATTGGTATGAGAAAAGATCAACATACCGTTGAAAAAAAATTAGGAAAAAATCACGCAAAAGATTTATGGACTATGGGACTTGAGTCTGTTTCAGAAGTAAAAAAATTAATAAATGAAAATGATATAGATTGTAATATTGTGAATGGCATTATGTACACAGCATGCTTTTCAAAAGATATTGATGAGTTCAAGTTTGAAATAGAGTATATGGCAAAAAATTATAATTTTAATGGTTATAAATTTTTTAATAACAGTGAAATAAAAAAAGAAATAAAATCTGATAATTATTTAGCCGGATTATTAAATACTTATAGTTATCATTTAAATCCATTAAAACTAACGATTGGTTTAGCTAGATTACTTCAAAAACATAACGTAAAAATTTTTGAAGATACTCCGGTTAAAAAAATATTTGAAAATAAAGACTCAATAGAAATTTATACTAAAAATGGCAATATAAAATCTAATAAAGTAATTGTTGCATGTAATGGTTATTTAGATGATTTATTAGGATCAAGAAAAAATAAATTTATGCCCATTAATAACTATATTATTGCAACTGAACCATTGGGAGAAGAAAAAGCTAGAGAAATTATTAGAAATAATTATGCAGTTTGTGATACTAGATTCATGCTTGATTATTATAGATTTTCTGAAGATTGGAGGTTAATATTTGGAGGAGGTGAGACCGTTACATCAAAATTTGTAAAAGATTCTGCAGCAGTAACCTTTGTAAGAAAAAGGATGCTTACAGTTTTTCCTGAGTTAGAAAAATATAAAATAGATTATTCTTGGGGTGGAACTTTAGCTATAACTGTTAATAGACTTCCTCATTTTGGTACATTGATGAATAACAAATTACTTTATGCTTTTGGGTATTCAGGACATGGTTTGGCTTTAAGTGTTTTAGCAGGTAAATTAATTGCAGAAAATATTAATGGTGAAGAGGATCGTTTCAAATTTTTTGCTGATATAAATCATATGTCAATACCTTTTAGTAATTTATTGCGTAGACCGATTTATTCAGCTGCGGTTTTATATTATAGATTTAGAGATTATCTTAATAGTTAATTCAATTATCAAAAATTTTATCTGGGTTTAAAATATTTTTTGGATCAAAAACCTTAATGACTTTAGGATATTTTTATTAAACTAATAATTTTATTTTTATCAATTTAACTGGAAGCTCTAATTAATCTATCATTAATAGTTTTACCTAGACCATAATTAGGTATTGGAGCTACAGCTATACCAGCACACTCAGTTTTATCTATTAAGTATAAATAGTTGAAAAAATTTTTACTAGCTTCATTTAAATCATGATTAGGACTAAGATTGTATTCACATATAAGTGATTTAAGATTATTACGACCAAAATTTAATAAACTTTCATTTTTATGAACTTCAAGGACATTTAAACGTATAGGAAGATTCGGTGAGTAATGTTTTTTTTGATTTCCTGGTGAAAGTTTTAAATCAAAATTTTCAACAGTAATTTTACTATGTGAAAATTTATCTTTTAATTCCTCTATAGTAATACTTCCTAATCTTAGTATCTTTATTTCATTTTTAATCGTTTGAATGACTGTTGATTCCAAACCTAAAGTTGAACTACCGCCCTCTAATATATAAGTATTTTTTTTAAGTTCATCTGATAAATGACTGGGATGTGTGCTAGAAATTTTAGTAGCGATATTTGCACTAGGTGCAGCTAATGGAAAATTAAGTGATTCTAATAATTTATTAGCTATTGGGTGATTGGGAATACGACATCCAACTAGATTTGAATTATTAGATAACAATGGTTGAATGAAACTTTCTTTCTTTCTTTTCAAAATTAAAGTCAGTGGTCCTGGCCAATATAAGTTAATTAATAAATTATCTAATTTTGAAATTTCAAAATTTTTATCAATTTCTTCTTTATTTTTAAAATGACATATTAAAGGGTTGGTAGTTGGTCTTTTTTTTAACTTATATATCCTCTTTATTGCTTCTATATTTGTAGCATCACCACCTAATCCATAAACGGTTTCAGTTGGAAAAATCACTAAATTACCATTTTTTAGAGTCTTTTTTGCTAAATCTATCTCTTTATTCATAACTTTTTGTCTTATAAACAGATTTATATAGACATAAAATTATTATTATCTTAAAAATTTTTAATAAGTAAATTTTATGGGAAAAATAATAACATTTGCAAATCAAAAAGGTGGCTCAGGAAAGACTACCTTAACAGCAAACCTTGCCGTGTTATGGGCTAATAGCAAATATAAAGTTGCAGTAATAGATGGAGATGCTCAAGAAAGCTTAACCTATTGGCTAAAAGCAAGAAAAAAATATTATAGGGAAGAGCCTACGGGTATCGATCATTATCCTTTTGATGTAAGAAATTTAAATGAAGATCTAAAAAAAATTAAAAGAAAATATGATTTTATAATTATTGATAGTCCGCCATCTATTACTTTTGAGACAGTTCAAATTATAAAATCTTCAGATGCTGTTTACGTTCCCGTACAACCAAGTCCACTTGACTTAATGGCTACCATTCCTTTTTTAAATATTTCTAAAGCAGAAAATAAAAAAACAACTGTAATATTAAATAGAGTAATGCCAAGAGCTAAACTAACTGATGCTATGATAATGCGATTAAGATATGCTGGTGCAAAAATTGCAAGATCAAGAATATTTGGTAGAATAATTTACGCAGAGACTTTTTCTGTCGGCAGAGGTGTGGTAGATATCAGTGTAACTTCAGACGCTTCAAAAGAAATCATTAATATTGGTAATGAAATTTTAAGAAATTTCTAATATTAAATAAATTTCATAATGAAAAAAATAACAACTGTAATTCTTGCTGCTGGTAAAAGTACAAGATTCAAACATAGCAAATCAAAGATATATCAAGACTTGGCTGGTTTATCTATTATTGAGCATGTTTATCAAATTGGTAAAAAAATTTCTAAAGAAAATGTTATTTTTGTATGTAATAAAGATAATAATCTTGAATTAAAAAGCTTATTCCCTGCGGCAAAAATTGTTATTCAAAAAAAACAAAAAGGTACAGCGGATGCAATTTATCAGGCAAAAAAATTTTTAATTAATACTAATGTTTTAATCTTATTTAGCGACGTTCCTTTAATTTCTATTAAAAGTATTAAAAAACTAATTTTAAATTTTAAAAGAAATAATTCTATTGGATCAATGATTGCTTTTAAAACTGACAATCCTTTTGGTTATGGTCGAGTGGTAACTGAAGGTAAATACGTCTCTAACGTTATTGAAGAGCCAAATACTACAAAAATTCAAAAAAAAATACAATTATGTAATTCTGGAGTGATGTTATGTAATTCAAATTTGTTATTTGCAAATATTTCTAAAATTTCTAATAGAAATATAAAAAAGGAAAAATTTTTACCTGATATTTTTGATATTTTTAAAAAAATAAAGAAAAATTTTAATTATGTTTTAGGATCTGAAGATGAGATGCTTGGAGTAAATTCAATAAAAGATTTAATTAAAATTGATCACATATATCAAAAAAATCTAAAAAATAAAATTTTAGAAAATGGGGTAATATTATACCAACCAGATTCAATACGCCTAAGTTATGATACAAAAATAAAGAAAGGAGTTATTGTTGAACCTCATGTTGTATTTAAAAAAGGTGTAATAATTGAAGCTAATGTTCTTATAAAAAGTTACAGCGTTTTAGAGAATTGTAAAATTAATTCTAATTGTATTATTGGACCTAGTGCAAGAATAAGACCTAAAACTCAAATTGGAAATTATGTTAAAATTGGCAATTATGTTGAGATTAAAAATTCAAAAATTGGAAATAACACGAACATAAACCATTTATCTTATATAGGCGATAGCAATATAGGTCATAATGTAAACATCGGAGCAGGCACAATTACATGTAACTATGACGGTAAAAAAAAAAATAAGACAATTATAGAAAACAATGTTTTTGTGGGTTCTAACTGTTCGTTAATTGCTCCTCTTAAAATAGGTGCAAACTCTACTATTGGAGCTGGAAGTGTAATTACTAAGAATATACCTAAAAATCATCTAGCCCTTGAAAGGTCTGAAGTAAAAATTCTAAAAAAACAGGGAAAAAAATAATTATATTCAGCTTGTTTCAAGATTCGAGAGAGTTTATTAAGCACAATTAATTATGAGTACAAATTGGAAACCTAATTCTTGGCAATCAAAAAAAGCTAAGCATTTACCTATTTACAGTGATAAGCTTAAATTAAAAACTGTTACTGATAAGTTGGCTTCTTATCCTCCATTAGTTTTTGCAGGAGAGTCTAGAAATCTACTGAAACAATTAGGTGAAGTAGCTAATGGTAATGCTTTTCTGCTTCAAGGAGGGGATTGTGCAGAGAGCTTTACTGATTTTAATCCAAATAATATAAGGGACTCGTTTAAAGTAATTTTACAAATGGCAGTTGTTTTAACATTTGGAGCTTCTTGTCCTGTTGTAAAAGTAGGAAGAATGGCTGGACAATTTGCCAAACCAAGATCTCAAGATACAGAAACTATAGATGGCATTGAATTAGAATCTTATAAAGGCGATATTATAAATGGTATTGATTTTAATGCAAAATCTAGAATCGCTGATCCAGAAAGATTATTTCAAGCTTATAATCAATCAGCAGCATCTCTAAATTTAATTAGAGCTTTTGCTAAAGGTGGTTTTGCAAACTTAAAGCAAATTCATCAATGGAATTTAACATTTGCTGAGGACAATCAGTATAAGAAAAAATTTGATGATATGGCTAATAGAATTAATGAATGCATTGCTTTTATGGAGGCATGCGGAATTAATGATCAAAATGTTAGGCAAATGAATGAAACAGAATTTTATACTAGTCATGAAGCTTTGCTGCTACCTTATGAAGAAGCTTTAACTCGCGTAGATAGTACTACAGGAAAATGGTATGATGTATCAGCACATATGTTGTGGGTAGGAGATCGAACTAGGCAATTAGAAGGTGCTCACATACAATTTGTAAAAGGTATTGAAAATCCAATAGGATTAAAAGTTGGACCATCAACTGATATAAATGAATTATTAAAAATTATTGAAGTAGTTAATCCAGATAACATAGCAGGTAGAATTACTTTAATTTGTCGAATGGGAGCAGATAAAATTTCAACAATTTTACCTAATATTATTAAATCAGTAAAAAAAACTGATAGTAAAGTTGTATGGGCATGTGATCCAATGCATGGAAATACTATAAAGGCTGCATCAGGTTACAAAACGAGACCATTAAGTAATATAGTATCTGAAATAGAACAATTCTTTAAAATACATCGAAATCAAGGTACTTACCCTGGAGGCATTCATCTTGAAATGACAGGTCAAGATGTAACTGAATGTATTGGTGGATTGAAGGAAGTTACTGAAGATGATTTAAAAAGTAGATATCATACTTTTTGCGATCCAAGATTAAATGCTTCTCAATCATTAGAATTAGCTTTTTTATTATCAGATTTCCTTAAAGATGAAAGAATTAGACTTCAACAGTCTTCAAATCTCTAATATATTATTTATATGAATATATATGCTTGTTTCTAAAAGAATAGATTTCATTTCAAATTGGATAAAGAATTATGCTGATAAAAAGAATTTCAACTTAGTTGTTGGAGTATCTGGAGGGGTAGATTCGGCAGTTACAAGTTCATTGTGTGCTAAAACTAATATTAAAACAATAGTAGTTTCAATGCCTATAAGACAAAATAGAAAACAACATAATTTAAGCTTGGAACATATTAATTGGTTAAAATCAAAATTTAACAACATTTTAGATTATACTATAAGTCTAGATAATGTTTTTAAATCATTTCAAGATACTATGAGTTCTTTTGAATCTGAATTAGCTTTTGCTAATTCACGATCACGATTTAGAATGATCACTTTGTATCTAATAGCTCAATCAAATAATGCCCTTGTTGTAGGAACAGGCAACAAAGTAGAGGATTTTGGTATTGGTTTTTACACTAAGTATGGAGATGGAGGTGTTGATATTTCACCTATTGCTGATTGTACAAAAACTCAAGTTTGGGAAATGAGTAAAGAATTAGGAATATCAAAAAATATTATTGAAGCAAAACCAACTGATGGATTATGGGATGATAGTAGAGATGATGAGGATCAAATTGGTTTAAGTTATGAACAACTAGAAGAAGCTATGAATAATCCTCAAAGTCAATATTTTGAAAAATATGATCAGATAAGAAAGCCAAATTTACATAAAATGAAACCAATTCCAATATGTAAATTTGAAGAAGAATAATATGTTACGTTCTCGATTTGCACCTAGTCCAACAGGCTTATTACACGTAGGTAATGCCCGATCAGCTTTATTAAATTGGGCTTATATAAAAAACAAAGGTGGGGAATTTATATTGCGAATAGATGACACTGACAAAGAAAGAAGTAAAAAAGCATATGAAAATGATATTAAAAAAGATTTATCATGGCTTGGAATTAGTTGGGATAAAACTTTTAATCAATCAGATAGGAGAGATATTTATGACAAAAAAATTCAAGACTTAAAGAATAAAAGAAGAATCTATCCTTGTTTTGAAAGTTCTGAGGAATTATTGCTTAAAAAAAAATCCCAACTTACATCAGGTAAACCACCTATATATGACAGAAGCTCCCTTAAACTTATAGATAAAGAAATTGATGAATTATTAAAATCTGGAAAAAAACCACATTGGAGATTCAAACTTGATGATGCTAAAATTCAATGGAATGATCTTATCAAAGGAAGTGTCTCTTTTGAAAGTAAATATTTAAGTGATCCTGTTGTAATTAGAGAAGATGGCAGTTTATTATATCACTTACCATCAGTAATAGATGATATTGAAGAAGAAATTACAAATATAATTCGTGGCGAAGATCATATTACTAATACTGCTTTTCATATTCAAATTTTTGAAGCTTTAGATTCTAAGGTTCCTTCATTTGGTCATCATACTTTTTTAACAGATAGTGAGGGTAAGGGATTTGGAAAAAGACTTGGAAGTTTATCAATTAAAAAAATACAAGAAGACGGTTTTGAAAATATTACAATTCTTAATTATTTATTGAGTATTGGTACAAGTATTAATTTAACTAAAGAAACTTCAATAGATTTACTTGTTAAAAATTTTGATATTACAAGTTTATCTTCTACATCTCCTAAATTTTCTATCGATATTTTAAAATTATTAAATAAAGATATTTTGCAAAAATATAATTTTTTTGATGTAAAAAATAAATTCAATGACTTAGGTATTAATGATGTAGATGAAAATTTTTGGTTATTTATTCACAATAATATTGAATTTTTTTATGAATGTTTAGAATGGAGAAACATTATTTTTTCAACTTCTTCTTATAATTTTGATAATAATGAACTATTAAATGAAGCAGCATTATTACTTCCAAATGAACCATTTAATATTAATACTTGGGATGAATGGACTTCACTAATCAAGATTAAGACTGGTTTAAAGGGCAAAGATTTGTTTATGCCATTAAGAAAAGCATTAACTGGTAAGGAAAAGGGTCCAGAGTTAAGATACTTACTTCCGTTATTAACTAAAGAAAATATTTTAAAAAAATTTAATATAATTACTCAAAATAAAGACTTAAATTGAATTTTCTCGACAATAATATCATTTGATTTAGAAGATCTAAAATAATGGAAAATAAAATTTATTTATTTGATACTACTTTACGTGATGGTCAGCAAACGACTGGAGTTAACTTTACAGTTAGTGATAAGATGATTATAGCAAATGCGTTAGACGACCTTGGAGTAGACTATATCGAAGGAGGTTGGCCTGGTGCCAATCCTACTGATGATGAATTTTTTAATAGAAATATTGATTTCAAAAATTCTTTATTTACTGCCTTTGGGATGACCAGAAGACCTAGTAAAAGTGCAGCTAATGATCCTGGATTAAATAACCTCATTAATAGCAAGGCATCTGCAATATGCTTGGTAGGCAAATCATCATCTTTCCAAGTTAAAGAAGCTTTAGGTATTGATAATAATGAAAATATCTTAATGATAGCTGATAGTATAGTTGAAATTAAAAAAAAGAATAAAGAAGCATTATTTGATGCTGAACATTTTTTTGATGGATATAAGCATGATAAACCATTTGCCATAGATTGTATAAGATCAGCTTATGAAGCAGGCGCAAGATGGGTAGTTTTATGTGATACAAATGGAGGAACTCTACCTAATGAAATTTTTGATATCATATCTGATGTAAAAAAATATATCCCTGGCGATCATTTAGGAATTCATGCACATAATGACACCGATAATGCAATCGCTAATTCTTTATCTGCCATTAATGCTGGTGTAAGACAAGTCCAAGGAACTATTAATGGCTTAGGAGAAAGATGTGGCAATACAAATCTAATATCTTTAATACCAACATTAGTTCTTAAAACTGAATATTTAACCAATATAAATAAAGATAAATTAAGATCTTTAACCAAGTTGTCAAAATTAGTTGATAATTTATTAAATATACCTTCAAAAAAACAAAGTGCTTATGTTGGAGATTATGCATTTTCTCATAAAGGTGGTTTACATGCTTCCGCAATTGAAAAAAATCCTACAACTTATGAGCATATTAATCCTGAAGTAGTTGGAAATGAACGTAATGTAATTATTTCTAATCAAGCAGGTAAATCTAATCTCTTAAATCAATTAAAAAAAATGTCGATTGAATTATCTGATGACAAAGTAAATGATATTCTGAGGATAATTAAGGAAAGAGAGTCCGCTGGTTTTTCATATGATACAGCTCTAGCTAGTTTTGAAATTTTAGTAAGGAAAGAATTAAATCAAATAGAAGATTTTTATTCATTACAAAAATTTAGAGTTACCTCTGAAAGACGATTGAATGCAAGAGGTGTTCTGATTACTGAATCAGAAGCTACTATAAATGTTACACTAACTAGTGATACTGAAGAAAAAATGACTGTTGGGGTTGGAAATGGACCAGTCGAAGCTATTGATAGTGCTTTAAGAAAAGCATTAATTACTATTTATCCTACTTTAGAAAATTTAAAACTAACTGATTTTAAAGTAATGATATTATCTTCTGAAAAAGGTACGGGGGCAGTTACAAGAGTTTTAATTGAATCAAGTGATGCAAGTAATCGTCATTGGACAACAATAGGAGTATCTCCTAATATTATTGATGCATCATATAATGCAATTTATGACAGCATAACCTATAAATTATTTCATGATTTGAGTTCTAAAAGGTGAGATTAATAAAACCCTCCATCGTATTAATAAAACCTCAATTACCAGAAAATATTGGATTAGTGGCAAGAGCAATGGACAATTGTGGTCTAAAAAATTTGATAATAGTTAATCCTAGAGAAAAATGGCCAAATGATATAGCAATTAATGCATCTGCTAATTCCAAAGCTATTATTCAAAAATCAAAAATTTATTCTTCCGTTGAGAGAGCTTTATTAAATTTTCATTTTGTAATTGCCATGTCAGCAAGAAAAAGATTTATACAAAAACCTTATCAGAATAATATTAATCAACTTTTTGAACAATTTCCTATTAATAAAAAAACAGCAATTCTTTTTGGCCCAGAAAATTCAGGTTTATCAAATGAAGACTTAAAATTAGCAGATTTAATATTTAATATAAATACCTCCAGATCTAATTCATCTCTAAATTTATCTCATGCAGTATTATTGATTTCTTTTGCTTGGAGAGAATTTTTTTATTTACGAAAACAAAAACCAAAAGATAATAAGTTAAATAATAAAAAAGCATTAAAAAAAGATTTTTATTATTTTATGGATTTTTTAAAGAAAGAATTAGAAGAAGTAAAATTTTTATATCCAAAGACTAAAGCTAAAAGTATGATCAAAAATATAGAAACAATGTTTATTCGAGCTTCATTAAGTAAAACTGAAATTCAAACTCTTTGGGGAATGATTAAAAAACTTAGAAAATAACAAAGTAATGCGTCATTATGGAATTGACATGTTAGATTATATCTCTATAGAAACGCAAAATATAAAGTATGACAAAAAGAATAACTGCTAAATATAAGATTGATAGAAGATTGGGTTGCAATTTATGGGGTCGTCCAAAGAGCCCTTACAATAAAAGAAATTCTAGACCAGGACAACATGGAGCTTTAGGTCATCGTAGGAAATTATCAGACTATGGAAATCAATTATTTGCTAAGCAAAAATTACGTTTTTACTAT
>Ga0315336_1005161_pt1 | contig 14550 bp, 10 predicted proteins | sample ASW5metaG_FD_204512 | JGI IMG/M metagenome (GOLD analysis project Ga0315336, IMG submission 204512) | Ammonia-oxidizing marine archaeal communities from Monterey Bay, California, United States - ASW #5 | ecosystem: Environmental > Aquatic > Marine > Intertidal zone | place: USA: California...
TAAGCCGTGCCCGTTCCAAGGAGTTTGGGTTTACGATTTATCCGACGATTGCAGAGGCGATATGCGGTGGCGGCAAGGACCTCGCCGTCGATGCAGTGTTGATCATCGGCGAACATGGCAATTACCAGAAAAATGAATTCGGCCAGCGACTCTACCCTCGATACCAGTTCTTCAAACAGGTGACGGATGTCTTCCAAGACAGCAGCAGGAGCGTACCAGTGTTCAACGACAAACACTTGTCGTGGAAATGGTCCTGGGCCAAGGAAATGGTAAAGATTTCCCGGGACCTGAACTTTGCTTTTCTGGCGGGATCCTCGTTGCCGGTTACCTGGCGGATGCCGTCGATCGATTTGCCGTTGGGGTCAGAGCTTGATGAAGTGATGTGTGTCTCCCCGGGAGGAGTGGATAGCACCGACTTTCACGCCTTGGAGACGATACAGTGTATGGCCGAGCGTCGCGCCGGTGGCGAGACCGGAGTGCAATGGGTGCACTCGATGCGCGGCGATCAAGCCTGGGAGGCAATGGCCAGGGGCTCTTGGGACAAGGGGGGCTGGAGCAATGAGTTGTTTAATGAATGCCTCTGCCGAAGTCAGACCCTGGCCCAGGGTGAGTCATACAGCCACCGCTTTCCAACCACCGCTCAAGTTAAGCAGTGGGTCAAGGAACCGGTGGTGTATCGTTTCCAATACAACGACGGAGTGAAGGGGACGATGATACTGGTGAATGGCCTGGTTAGTGACTTTATGTTTGCAGCCAAAATTCAGGGCGAATCCAAGCCGCTATCTACCTTGTTCTATCTGCCTCCCAATCCCAATGTGGTCTATTCGGCAGCGTTGATGTCCAAGGTCGAAGAGACGTTTCTGCGTAAACAGACCCCTTATCCGGTGGAACGTACACTGCTGACTACTGGTTTGCTGGAAGCGTGCGTGCAGTCATTAACCTATGGGAAACGGCTTCCCACGCCACACCTGGACATCTGTTACCAGGCGCCGAAAAAATCAACTTTCTGGCAGACATGAGGATGCGAAAAAGGGGGGGCAGGACCTCTTCAATTTAGAGGTTTCATCAGCAAGGGACCGTAAAGCAGGCAGGCAACATTCTGGGACTGGAAAATGTTGGGTGTTGGAAAATACCGGCAAATACCATCCCCGCTTCGGTCACGGCGGCGTTGACTAATCTTGCCCTTGTGCAGACCGAGATAGCAGCCCGGCAATTTGACGTTGAACTCATCCCGCATGCCGAGTTATATATTCCGTCGTCTCTGACCGAGTAACCGGTTGGAGACCGATCACCGGTCACAGCCTGTAAACCGACTTTCGGAGGTGCTGCACGGTAACGACCCCAGGGCGTACACAAAAAAAATCCGTGGTGCCATTGGTACGGGGCGTCGACACAACGGTCACTGATCAGACGATTTCCAACAGGAGACCTCGCCATGAAGGGTTTGCTACTATTGACTGAAGCTCGCTCTGGCTCGAGCTGGCTGGGCAATGCGGCTCGCCGTACTGGTGTCCTTGGCAAATCGGGCGAATGGCTGTCCCCCGGCGTTTTGGGTGTGAACGCCAAGCAGGTCAATGGCGAGGGACTATACCCGCACAGTCCTGGAACGTGCCAGTACCGACAACGGTGTTTTCTACGTAAAAATTTTTCCGCGGCACCTGTACTGGTTCCAGCTCCAGTTTGGCTTTGACTTTATCAACCACCTCGCTGTAGACCATGACTTGCTTCTGGTTACCCTCACGCGGCAGGACCGGTTACGGCAGGCCATTTCTTTCGCCAAGGGGCTTCAGTCCAAGGCCTGGTCCGACAGGACAGCCATACAGAACAACGGCAAAGCGGAGGTCAAATATGATTTTGCCCAGATCTGCCGGACCTATTTCATGATTGAAAGGTCCTACAATTACTGGGAAACCTATCTGTCGGTGCAAGGTCTGGAGCACAAGGCCTTTGTCTACGAAGAGCTGACCACCGACCCGAACCCTTTTTTGCAGGTGCTGGCCACACATGCCGGCGTCAACGACATTCTCCCGTTCCAGTCCGAAACGAAAATCCAGCGCAATGCCGAAACGGAAGAATGGTATGCGCGGTTCAAGAAAGACATTCAAAGTCAGGACTTCCTCGACTACACCACCACGTCGCCCCGTGCTTATTCCAGGACGCTGGGGAATCTGGGGAAATTCTTGAGAGGCCGGCAGATGAAAAGCATCCCCTTCGACTATTGATCCCGGCCCAGAGCCAGATAAACCAACAAACCAGATCGGCAACATTCCGGGGAGGGCGGGCATTCCGGGACTTGAAATTATTGGGTCTCTGGAAATGTCTCCCCAGCGGCCTTACGCATCCATCCGTCGTGCTCTTTAACGACATGGATTTTTACATGGTCTGCTCGAGCGTCGCGGGTCCGGTACCGCTTTGCGGACCTATTCGCCACGGCCATTCTGTCGAGTTGAAGGGAACCAGCGGCGGCAGAACCGGCGACATATTCCGTTGTTTGCACTGCTCTTCAATTGCCCGGCGCGCTCCTTCGCCGAGCAGTTCATAATCCATGAAATAGTAGTTGCCATAGCAGGTCTTGCCGAGCAACTTTTTCCACGCGTCGAGGGCTGTCATCCAGTGCGCCACCTGCGCTTCTGTAGCAATCCAGATGACATTCGCGGCCAGCGGCTTGAAGCGACGCACACCCCCCTCAATAGCCTCATAGGTAAACTTGTCGTATTTCAAGCACGCTTACATGAAGGACACGTTGTTGGTCAGGACGCCATTCTTGTTTTTGCTGTTGCCAGGTTGTTCCCCCTGCAAATGCAATTGTTAGACCGATCAAGAATGCGGAAATTCTTAGCCCAGGTCACTCGGCGAATCAATATCTTGAATGACGGTTGGATCGGTCACGTCTAGATACTTTATCCGGTCAGAGTTTTTTCTAAACCATCGGTTGAGACCACCTGATAAATCGGCCTCGGATAATTCTTTAAACAAACCATTGGGAATGGCGGTTGGATGACCTCCTTTGTCGTGGTAACGGGGGATGATGACATGCTCTGGGTCGTTCCTGGAATTTTCAATTAATGTTGACAGGGTCTGGTGAGTTACAAAGGGATGGTCTCCTGGATAGAGGAGTATTCCGTCGGCATTATTTTGCTGAATAACGGTATCCAAGCCAAGTTGAAAGGAACAACTCATTTCTGCGTCCGGGTCGCTGATGACCGAAGTATATTGCCTGGTTCCAAGCGATTTTCGAATAAGGTCCACATCGTGACCCATCACGACGACCATTTCGCGACATGCTTTTGCGAGTAAATCAAAAGAAGTTGCGAGTAAGGTGCTGTCCCCATCGGGATGAGGCCAGGGTAAGAGTTGCTTGGTTTGTCCCATTCTTCGAGAACGCCCAGCGGCTAACAGCAAACCGGTAAACTTCATTGTTTTTCGCGAAGTCCTTTTAAAACGATGTGAGGCATCAAAGGCATTTGTCGATAACGAACCTCGGTCGCCCAGGCTACCGCATTGGCTATGGCCGGAGCAACACCGTGGATCCCTAATTCACCGGGCGCTTTTGCACCGACGAGACTGAATTGATCCTCGGTACCAATGGAAATCGTTCTTATATTCGGAGGATCCGCCATGGCTGGTAAGCGATAATGTCTTAAAGCAGCGTTTTCTACGGCACCTCTCCCGCTGGCTTCTTTACGGCAAGACCGAATGGCCTCTCGGCTGGTCACTCGGTGGCGACTTCGATTGCGGCTCAAGCGGGTGATTCAGTACCCGGTGGTTCGGTACCGGGTGATTCGGTACCGGGTGATTCGGTACCGGGTGATTCGGTACCGGGTGATTCGGTAGCGGGCAGTGGGCGGAAATTCAGGACGAACAATACCCCGCTGGCAACCAGCAGACCGCCCACAGCCTGATAAATATGCAACGAAGAGTTGAGAAATAGCACGGACTCCACGGCTACCAGCGCCGGGATTATCAGTGTGAACAGCGACGCGGTCGTGGCACCAACTTTGCTGATTACATATCCCATGAGGAAGAGATACAGTCCGCCCATCCCAATCCCTACGAAGAGAACCGAACCCCAAAGCCCGCGCGAATATTTCAGTGGATGCAAATCCGTCATCGCGTGATGAATAAAGCCTGGCAAAAGAATGATAGTTGCCACCAAAAAGAGCCCGAACAACCCTTCACTCGGTGAGGGGTGTACATCCCAACGTTTCAGCAGAACCAGGTAAAGGCTTCCAAACGTGGAAGCAACAAGAATCCATAGAAACTCGATATGGGGGTCGAAGTTGCGCAAGTGTTCCAGGTCGCCATGGAATGCAAAGACGGCTGATCCGAAGAAGGCGAGGATGAGTCCCAGGATTTGCAGGTACGAAAGTCGCTCATTGAGAAGAAGCACCGAGAAGATGATCGTCATGAGTGGAACCGCCAGGACACCGACGCTGATGTCGATCAATTTAGGGGAATTTAAAGCCATGTAGCCGAACCAGGGTGGAAGTACCAGTCCGCTAAGCACCAACGCAAATGTTTTCAGCTTGTTCTGCTTGATAAACTCGATGATGTGCCCCCGACTCAACAACGCGAGCGGCAACAGAAAAAGAGCCCCAATCGAAGTTCGCCAGAAGACCAAAGTAAAAGCTGGAATCTCCTGCACGGCGCGATTTCCGAATATGAAATTTCCGGACACGATCAGCATCGCAATCAGCAGGCAAGCATAGGCCAAAATATTTTGTGATTTAATGACTGATTTTCCTGTTTTTTGAGGGGCGCACGGAACGCGTTTCTAGAGAATCTGGTTCTGCGATTTATCAGAACAGATACGGTTTTGCCCGTTTTTAGGCTGCCGTGAGTTCGTCGCGATTTTCACCGTTTAAGAACGTCAAATGAATCGATCGGTGTCTTGAAATATGGGTCAAGATTACAGCGAGGCAAGCTCCTCTAACCAGACCGGCAATATTCTGCAGAAAGGCAACATGCAGGGTGCCAAAAAGGTTGGAAGTCGCTAATTTCCGCACTACAGTTGCCCCGCTGCCGTGCCAAATCGAACCAGGTTTTCTGAAAAAGCTCGGCCACGGCCAGGTTCCACAAGTGCCACACGTTATCACAAAAATGCCCTCTTGTAGAGGGGGGCACCTCCCCCCGGCTGCTGGGCGCGCGGTGAGTTCCTGGTTTGCCTCGCGTCGTCGTGAAAAAGGGTGCGTCGCTTTTTGATTATTCTGTCGGAATAAACGCTTCGTTGCTGAGTTACCCACCTGGTGAGACAACATCGGCAGCAACCGGTGTGTAGGCCGATGGCTGCACGTTCGTCGGCACGGGCAATAAACACAAGTGCTGACACTCGGGAGTGGAGCGCCACGATCCTTGCAATGTCACACATTATCCTGGTGCTTGTCGGCTTCGCTCCCCTGGTTGGCGGCGGGCGACGACACAGTAGGGGACGAAGCCAATCGTGAGAAACCCTTTCATCATCCAACAAATTTAGCACCCCATAAAACGTAGCAGGAGGAAATCACATGACCACACGACAAACTGACCACTTGTTACCGCTCCACCGTAACGCAGCAACTGTTCGGCGACACTTTGCCTCGAAATTCAGCGGGCAACTTCTGTGGTTGGCCCTGTGCGGGGTATTTTTGTTGAACCTCACACCCCAAGCGCACGGCAGCTCGTTTAGTTTTACACCCCTGGGCGACCTGCCGGGGGGAACGTTTGGCAGTTGGGCACATGACGTCTCAGCCGACGGTTCGGTCGCCGTGGGTCGCAGCCGGTCGGCCTCGGGTAATGAAGAAGGCTTTCGCTGGACCAGCGGCGGTGGGATGGTTGGCCTGGGTGACCTGCCGGGGGGAAACTTTGACAGCCCCGCATATGGCGTTTCGGCTAACGGTTTAGTGGTTGTAGGTCGGAGTTCATCTACCTCGGGTACTGAGGCTTTTCGTTGGACAAGTGGCACCGGGTTGGTTGACCTGGGTGACTTGCCAGGGGGAGGTTATTCGGGCTTTGCACGTGACGTTTCGGCCGACGGTGCGGTAGTCGTGGGTCGGAGCCGGTCGACTTTGGGTTATGAAGCCTTTCGCTGGACCAGCGGTGGCGGGATGGTTGGCCTGGGTGAACTGCCGGGGGGAGATTATTACAGCTATGCACATGGCGTCTCGTCCGACGGTGCAGTGGTCGTAGGTTACGGTGCGTCGTCGTCGGGTTCGGAAGCGTTTCGCTGGACCACCGGCGGCGGGATGGTTGGGCTGGGTGACCTGCCGGGGGGAAGTGATGGGAGCTTTGCTTGGGACGTTTCAGCCAACGGTTCGGTGGTCGTGGGGCACAGTCATTCGGCCTCGGGTAAAGAGGCTTTTCGCTGGACCACCGGCGGCCCGATGGTTGGCCTGGGTGACCTGCCAGGGGGAATTTTTGAGAGCCAGGCACATGCTACTTCCGCCGATGGTTCAGTGGTTGTGGGTGAAAGCCGGTCGGCCTTGGGATTGGAAGCCTTTCTCTGGACCAGTGGCACCGGGATGCAGAATCTGCGTGACCTGTTAATCGCAGGCGGTGTGACATCGGTAACAAACTGGCGCTTGGCTGGCGCAACTGGGGTTTCGGCGGATGGCCACACGTTCGTCGGCTATGGAGTTAATCCGACCGGTGACAGTGAGGCGTGGATTGCCACGATTCCCGACATAGTCCCTGAACCGTCATGTATCGTCTTGGCTCTCTTTGGCTTTGCCCCGCTGGTTGGCTGCGGGTGCCGCCGCAGGTGATGAAGCGAGTCGTCCCAAACCCATTCATCACTCATTAAAACGTGTCAGGACAAAACCGCGCAATCACACCACAAACTGGGCACTTGCTACCGTACCACCGGGAATGCGGCAATCGCTCGGCGACGCTTTTCTTCGAAATTTGGGTGACAACTTCTGTGCTTGGCCCTGTGCAGATCATTTCGGCTGAACCTGTTACCGTAGGCTAAAACCAGACAGGAAATTCCGGGGACTTGAAACAGTTGGCTGGCCACAAATGCTGCTTTGCGGATCGGTTTCCCCTTGAAGCACCCCACGGCCGGTAGTTCCTCGAGGTGTTAGCTCGTGCCACACTCCCCGCCCACGGTTGGCCATCTGGCATGCCGGCACATTACGCTGGGGGGACTTCCGGGTACAATAGGAATTGACGTCTTGCATGTGACGTTTTTTGTCGTCGAGGATAATTTGGGATGGTTATTCAAACCTTGATATGAAAATGAGCCAATCTTTGCGCAACTCGATTATTTGCGCGATTGCGATCCAGGTCCTTGTATTGGAGTCCGGGCTCGCAGCGGACTCGATCGATTTCGACAAGGAGATTGCTCCGCTTCTCGCATCGCAGTGCTTGGAGTGTCACGCGGGAGCGGAACCGAAAGCGGGGCTCGACCTCTCCGGGCACCAGGCGGCACTTCGTGGCGGTGACAATGGCGTAGTGTTGGTCCCCGGCGATCTTGAGCAAAGTCGCTTGTGGGAGATGGTTTCCACCAACGAGATGCCCCCAAAGCATCCGCTTGCGGCAGCAGAAAAAGATGCATTGCGAAAGTGGATCGCAGCGGGCGCCCAGTGGGGCGCGGAGTCCATTGACCGTTTTCGCTACACCTCCGACAGTCGAGCTGGGTACGACTGGTGGTCACTGCGGCCTTTGCAGCAGCCATCGCCATTAGAGAATCCCGCGGCAAATTGGTCTCGAAACGGCATTGACGGTTTCATCCTGGCGAAATTGCAGAGTGTCGGGCTCTCGCCGTCGTCACAGGCTGACTCGCGCTCGTTGATTCGGAGACTCTATTTCGATTTGATCGGGCTGCCGCCAACTTCTGAAGAGATCGCCAAATTTGAAAATGACCCTTCCGACGAAGCCTACCTGCAAATCGTCAACACGCTGCTCGATTCACCTCGGTACGGCGAGCGATGGGGGCGACATTGGCTGGACGTTGTGCGTTATGGTGAGAGCAGCGGTTTTGAACGCAACGCTCCGCGGAGAAATTTCTGGTACTACCGCGATTGGGTCATTCAGGCATTGAACGATGACTTGCCATACGACGAATTCGTCCGGATGCAATTGGTGGGTGATTTGAAGAAACCGGGTCCCCAGGGCGTTGCTGCGGCCGGGTTCCTCGTCGCCGGCATTCACAATACCGTCGTGGGTGGGAGCCCGCGAATGAAAAAGCTCGCTCGCCAGGATGAGTTGGCAGAACTGGTCGGCACGATTTGCCAGACATTCCTGGGATTAACCGCTAACTGCGCACGATGTCACGATCACAAGTTCGATCCGATCCGACAGGTTGAATACTATCGCCTGGCGGCGGCCGTTGCTGGTGTGAATCATGGTCAGCGAACAGAGCGAACTGCCGACGAGCAATTGCACATTGACAATCTCGACGCCGAAATTGACCTGATGTCCAAGTCGTTGGGCAGGATCAATGCTTCTGCCCGCGCGGCGATTCTCGAGCTGCGGTCGGCAGGAGTGTTGGCGAAGCCGACACCGGCCACGCCCCCCACGCCGATCGCGCAATGGGAATTCGATGACGATTTGCAAGATCACATCGGCAATCTCCATGGTAAGGCGGTCGGTTCTGCCACACTCGAATCTGGTGCGCTCGTGCTGGATGGCACAAGTTACGTCGAAACGCCGGCGATCGACAAGACGATTGAGGAAAAAACGCTTGAAGTCTGGGTGCAACTTGAAACGCTCGATCAATCGGGTGGAGGTGTGATCAGCATCGAATTGGAGGGGGGCGGGCAATTTGATTCGATCGTGTTTGCCGAGTTGGACACGAATCGTTGGATGGCGGGCAGCGAAGGCTTTGTGCGAACCGCGTCGTTTCAGGGGCCCCCAGAGCTTGGAGCCGTCAAACGGCCCGTTCATTTCGCGATTGTTTATCAAGCCGACGGTACGATCATTGGCTATCGCGACGGCAAGCCTCACGGCCGAGGGATTCAGCAATCGAAGCTGGCTCACTATGCCGAAAACTCGGCACACATCGTCTTTGGTTTGCGGCACAAGCCAGCGGGCAGTAACAAACACCTGCAAGGAAAAATTCTCCGGGCGAGTTTCTACGACCGCGTTTTATCGGCAGATGAAGTTGCCGCGTCGGCGGGGACCAGTCCGGACTACGTGGCAGAAACCGAGATTGTTGAGTGGTTGTCCAAGCAGCGACGGGCTGAACGTGAGCGGTTGACATCGGAAATAACGGAGCGAAGCACGCAACTTGCGACCATCAACAAGAATTCGAAACGCGTGATGTATGCCGTCACTCCGACGGACATACCCGCGGCGACGAGGTTTCTGCATCGTGGCGATATCGATCGCGAAGGTGACCTTGTTATGCCCGGTGGTGTTGCGTCGGTTGCGGGTGTCGATGCGGAATTCCACCTCGAAGCGAACGCCCCCGATTCCCAGCGGCGACGACGGCTGGCTGCGTGGATCACCGGGGAGAACAACGACCTGTTCGCCCGTGTTATTGTTAATCGCGTGTGGCATTACCATTTCGGTAGCGGGTTGGTCGATACGCCCAGCGATTTCGGGTTCAACGGGGGGCGCCCCAGTCATCCGCAGCTGATCGATTGGCTGGTGCATCAGCTAAGGGCAAGCGACTTCCGGTTGAAGCCGCTGCATCGACTCATGGTGACGTCGAGTACTTATCGGCAAGCCTCGGCCTCAAGCGGTGTCGCCCAGGCCACCGATGCCAACAACCGTTTGCTGTGGCGGATGAGTCCGCGGCGGCTCGAGGCGGAAGTTGTGCGGGATTCGATGCTGGCCGTGGCCGGCAAGTTGAATCTGACGATGGGCGGCGCAGGTTTTGAGGATGTGACCGCGACAGAAAACAGTGGAACAACCTATTACGAGCCGCTCGACGTCGACGGCGACGCGTGGTTCCGCCGCACGATCTATCGGTTCAGCCCGCGCGGTGGTCGCAGCGCGTTGCTCGACACGTTTGACTGCCCCGATCCATCTGCCGCGGCACCACGCAGGGCAGTGACGACCACGCCACTGCAGGCGTTGAGTCTGCTGAACAACGCGTTCGTGTTGCGAATGAGCAATTACCTTGCCGAACGAGTCGCCGGCAGGGTCCAGGGTGACACGGATTTGCAGGTTGGTCACGCATGGCAGCTGGCAATTGGCCGCGAACCGAATGAACACGAACGACAACTCTCTGTCGAACTTGTGGATACGCACGGGTTGGCGATGTTGTGCCGCGGGTTGTTCAATGCAAATGAGTTCGTCATCATTGATTAATGTCAGGTCCAAACAAGATGATCCCATCACAGAATTTGAATCGTCGCGACTTGTTTCATTGGGGCTGCAATGGACTCGGCGCAACGGCATTGTTCAGTCTGCTGGGTCGCGACCATCGACTTGGGGCCGAGCCATTGCCGGCGACGGCAAACACGCATGAGCCCAAGGCAAAACGCGCGATTCACATCTGCCTCCTCGGGGGTATGAGTCATCTCGACTCGTTCGACTACAAGCCGGTCCTTGAAGAAAGCCACGGTAAGACGCTGCAGTATGACAAGAAACCGGACATCTTCTTTGGCAAGATCGGTCTTTTGCGCAAACCCGATTTCCAGTTCAAACCACGCGGGCAAAGTGGCTTGATGATTTCCGACTTGTTTCCGCACATCGCCCAATTGGCAGACGAGCTGACGATTCTGAAATCGATGGAATCGAATACTGCGAATCACACGCCAGCGTTGTTTCTCGAGAATTCCGGTTTTGAAGCCAACGGCTTCCCCTCGCTGGGCAGTTGGTTGTCCTATGGCCTGGGCTCGGAGACAGAAACCTTGCCGGTCTATGTTGTCCTTTCGGACCAGCGCGGCGGGCCGAGCGGTGGTGCCACGAATTGGTCGAACGCATTCCTGCCAGGGCATTCGCAGGGTGTAGAACTGCGAGGGGGTAATCAACCGGTGCGTAATTTATTTCCCGCCCGGGAACTCGCCGCCGGTGCCGACAAAGCGACTTGGGAGTTTGTCAACGCCATCAATCAAGACCACGCTGCACGCGTTGGTGAAGATCCGGCGCTTTCGGCCCGAATCCGAAGTTATCAACTGGCGGCCCAAATGCAACTGTCGGTTCCTGAGGTTAGCAATCTGTCGGCCGAAACTCAAACCACGCACGACACTTATGGAGTGAATGACGAGAACACCGCCGACATGGGGCGTCGTTGTTTGCTTGCTCGGCGACTGGTCGAGCGCGGGGTCCGCTTCGTTCAGCTCTATTCCGGTGGGCCGATCTCGGGTGCACGTGCCAGTTGGGACGCGCACGAAAATGTGAAACAGAATCACGCGTATGAAGCCGGACGTATCGACAAACCCGTGGCCGCATTGCTGCACGACCTCAAACAACGCGGTTTGTTGGAAGATACGCTCGTGTTGTTCACCACCGAATTCGGTCGCACACCTTTCACGCAATCCGACGCCGGTGTGATCGGCGAAGGGCGTGATCACAATCGCTATGGATTCTCGAGTTGGATGGCCGGCGCCGGCCTCAAACCTGGCATGGCGTTCGGGTCGACCGACGAGTTGGGCTGGAAAACGGTCGAGCGTCCCATTCCGTGGCACGACTTCCACGCCACGGTGTTGCATCTGTTCGGCATCAATCACGAGAGGCTCACCTTCTATCACAACGGGATTGGGCGCCGCCTGACGAATGTCCATGGCGAAGTGGTGAAGGAAATTCTTGCCTAAACATCGATTCTGAGCTCACGGTCAGAATTCCGGGCTGCCGCACCGGCGGGGATGGTCGGCCCCATCGTTTTAACAAGATGCTCCCCGCAAAAAGGTTGCCTGAGCATCATCATTGCTGTGGTGGTAGTTCCAAAAAATCTGCATACTTGTACCCATGAGCACCATCGCATTTTTAAAAGTATTCATGGGCCTCTTCGCAATGATGAACCCTATCGGGAATACAGGGATCTTCATCAGCACCGTCGGAGACCTCCCAACCCGCTTCAAGGTCAAGGCGGCCCTGAAGACTTCGCTGGCAGTCCTGGTGATTCTGGAAATTTCAATATTTGCAGGCACTGCCGTCCTGCAAACTTTTGGCATCTCTCTCTCTGCCTTCCAGGCCGCTGGCGGACTAATCGTATTGTTGATTGGTCTGAATATGATCATGGGTAAGGAAAACACGGCCCATCAGACCGAAGGGGCCAAAGTCGCTCTTGCTGATTTAAAGAACACCGAAGACGAAGTCAACCAAAAACTGATTGTGCCGCTTGCGATGCCCATTCTTGGCGGGCCTGGCTCTATTACGACCGTGGTCACCGTAGCCGCCGCTCACTCCACGCTGGAGGGTCGGGTGGGAACGGCCGCTGGAACCGCAGCGCTCGTCCTGACACTCTTTATTTGTTTCGCGCTATCGGGACTTCTGAGCCGATTTTTAAGCACCCATGCCCAGCAAATCATCTTGCGATTTATGGGGCTGATTCTCGTCGCGATTGGTATGGATATGATATTTGACGGTCTGGAAACTTCGGTGGGTGATTTTGTAGAAACCAAGATGCCATCGACGCACTGAAATATTTTCTGCGGTGTTGAGCTTTCATTTTCGCGAGGAGCACGCGCGATGGCATCTCCTGACAGCGAGCCCCACTATCCTCGCTTTCACTTTGCGCCTGAATCCGGAACCCTCAACGATCCCTGCGGTGTCGTTTGGCAAGGCGGCGAATGCCACCTCTTCTATCAACGGCACGCGTGCTGGGGCCACGCCGCTTCGTCCGACCTGGTGCACTGGCGACATCTCCCGCTCGCCCTGGAGCCCACGCCCGGCACCAGTGACGAGGGCGGTTGTTGGTCTGGATCGGCAGGCATCGCCGACGGTAAGCCGGTTATCCTCTACACCGGCGTCGACCTGCCGCCGGTCGATCAGGCCCGTGTCTGGCGCCAGGTTGTGTGCCTGGCGACAGGCAGCGATGACCTTGCGACCTGGACCAAGCACCCAGCCAACCCCCTGGTCGACCAGCCCCCAGGCACGCCAGATTTTCGAGATCCCTGTTTCTGGAAGGAGGATGGGGACTGGTACATGCTGGTTGGAGCCGGCATCGAGTACCAGGGCGCTACCGCCCTGTTGTATCGATCAGCCGACCTGGTGCAGTGGGAATACCTGCATCCACTCTGCACCGACCATCCCGACATCACCAACCGCTGCTGGGAATGCCCGGACTTCTTTACCCTTGGCGACCGTCACGTGCTGGTCACCTCTCGTCTGTCGCCTCTACTGTCGTATGCCAGTATGAATGCCACTCGCGTCATGATGAGTACGTTCTACGACACCGGTTCCTACAAAGACCAACGTTTCACTCGCGAGGTAACAGGTAATCTCGACGCCGGAGGTCACTTCTACGCGGCCAAGACCGGGTTGGATGACAAGGGCCGCCGCCTGCTGTTTGGCTGGATCTGGGAGGGGCGTCCCGATGACCGGTGGAAGAAAGCCGGCTGGGCCGGCATGATATCCCTGCCTCGCCTGCTGAGCCTGGCCAACGACGGCACCATGCGCTACTCCCCACCCGACGAACTGCAGATGCTCCGCGGTAGCCATCAGGAGGTGGCCGGCATTACGCTGTCGGACGAAACGGTTGCACTCGATACGATCAACGGCGATTGTCTGGAACTGATCGCCGAATTCGTGCCCGGCACCGCCGAGAAATTCGGCCTGGCCCTGCGCCGTTCACCCGACGGCCAGGAACAGACCCTGCTGGCCTATCGTCCTCGCGAGGCCACGCTCACCGTGGAGCGCCACCAATCCAGTCTTGATCCCGACCTGTGGACCTATCCTCGTGGAGGCAAACTACCGCTGGCAGATGGTGAGAATCTGCAGCTGCACGTATTTCTCGACCGTTCGGTCATCGAGGTTTTCGCCAACGGCAAGCTGTGCCTGACCTCGCGCATTTATCCCACCCGCGACGACAGTCTGGGCATCGCCGCGCTGGCTCACGGCGGCAGTGCCACCCTGCAACGAATCGAAGCCTGGGAACTGGCGCCGTGAGAACGCCGGCAACGACGTTGTCGATTTCGCATTTATCGATATTGCAGCTAGCGACCAAACCGCCTGCCCGGCACCGTTAGACGGCTTTGGAAATCGACGGCCCTGATCGCAATCGTGCTCTCTTCTTGCTTATAAATTCACGCGATTTACGCGATATTGCGGAGTTCGGTCGCTCGCCAGCTTGTGGTGTACTTTAATCCATGGGAAAATACGGATATGTGCCGCGCTCTTCCCGCTTTTCTGCTTGCCGCCGCCGGTGCCGCGCTCGCCCCGTTGGCCTATGCCCTCGACGGCGGTACCCTGCGCGTGAATCCCCATAGCGGCTGGAGCGCCTTTGAAGTCATTTCCAGCGGTGATAACCCCTCGGGGGATGGTTTCAGCTGGTCCATGCCGGGCACCTTCGACGGCCTGGGGGCTTGGATGCGCGATTCTTCGACGATGCGCCTGCTGGTCAACCATGAAATCAGTGATGCCGCGATCAGTGAGGTCAATCTGAGCCTCACCAGTTTCCAGACCGCCATCAGCAATACCATCAGCGGTGGCAGCACCGGTGGCGTCACGTTCGTCAACTCG
>Ga0315336_1005162_pt1 | contig 14546 bp, 11 predicted proteins | sample ASW5metaG_FD_204512 | JGI IMG/M metagenome (GOLD analysis project Ga0315336, IMG submission 204512) | Ammonia-oxidizing marine archaeal communities from Monterey Bay, California, United States - ASW #5 | ecosystem: Environmental > Aquatic > Marine > Intertidal zone | place: USA: California...
GACGCAGGATCATCGGATCCGCAAGCCGCATCGAGGACTCCACCGCTTCCACCGGCTTGGCGAATCGAAGAACGTCTGATCGCAGGCGAGAGAAGAGCTGCTGCACCGCGGGCAGTTCCAGCAATGTGTCGCTGGCGAGGCCCGTCTTCATGAACGTCTCCAGTTCCTCGCGGTCCGGTGGATTCGGCGACTCCAGGGCCGCATCCACCACCAGGGCCCGGAACGGCTTCTTCTTGACGTAATGGATCGGCACGCCCTCGTAGGCCTGCGGGCGCAGCATGAGGTCCAGGTATGTCAATGGAGGCGACTGCCCGTCGATCTCCCGCGGACCGGTGATCGACTGCATGATCGAGCGGGCGAACGAGTCGTAGGACTTGACGCGACCGTCCTGCCAGACGGCGACCACGTCCAGTGGCACGATGTCCACGCCATGTGGAAATGGCCTGGACTCGGCCGGCGCCCCGGATTCCTGTGCACGAACGGTCGTCACCGACAGCAACGTGATAAGCAGGAGCAGCCCTCGAATCATGCCGCACCCCCCGCCATGGCGATGGCGGATTCCTGTCGCCTTCGCACGAGCACCGGCTTGACGTAGAAGGCGTACATGAGCCCGATGACCATGAGAATGCTCCCGGCAAGCTGGACCCACACGCCGCGTCGATTGCCGACACCCAGCACGGTGTAGTTCAGTCCCAACGACGGGATATCACCCGTGAATCGTGCCGGATCGGGAGGATCCCACTGTGACTGGAAGAACCAGTAGCCATCCTGCTCGGCCGGATCGTTCACGCTGATATCGACCTCGTGCGATCCGATCGCATCGTCGAAACGAACCTGGCTTGTCCAGTTCATGACGCTGGAAGTACTTCCCGTGAAACCACCGATGTGATCCTGGGTATCGAACCCGATCAACGACACCTCGGCGGGGAGTGCCTCGCTGCGGCGAGACAGCATCAACTGGATCGTACGGCCGTCTTCCAACTGCACCGTCGTAGGTCGCCAGGGGAATCGTCGCAGGACCTCGCCCCGGGACTCGAAGGGCCAATGGTGATAGGCAAGCCACGCCTCCCGCCCGCCGGAACCAGGCACCTCGGTGCGGATCATGGAATACTGGTTGCCGATGGCCGGGTCCTGCTGGCTCCGGGGCACGATGGCCGGTCGAGTGCTGGTCGTGGTATTGGCCGAGTAGGTCGGCACCGTCATGGTGATCCCGGGCACGAGTTCCATCGCTTCGCCCACGATCACGTCGCGAGCCACTGATGGTTCGCCGGGCTTGAAACTCGTCACCAGTCGAAGTCGGGACGCGTCGGGGCCGGCGACCAGGAGCACCGGGGCTGGTGGCCGGGTCGAGGGTTCGAAACGCATCTCGATGCCCGCATCGAGTTCCCGTCGCCCCATGGTGTGGTCGGAGACGCCCTCCCCGGGAGCCGGCAGGTGAAGATCGCCGTTGAACGAGGGGTCGTCGAACACCCATCGCATCCAGCGATCGCCGTCCTTCTCGATCTCGACGCGGAGCATCGAAATGTCCCGTCCCTCGATCGAGATGTGTTCGTCGTACCGCACTGGTCGCCAACTGTAGGCCGTGCCCTCTACCTCCTGCATGGGAAGATCGGGATCAAGCTCGGACAGGGACTCGATGGGAATCGTCCAGGTGCGTGGTGAATCACCCGGCACCTCGATGACCACGCGTGGTGGAAGCGGATTCATCAATGATTCGAACCGGGCATCGTCGTCGATCCAAGTGAACTGCATGAGCGAGGGATCCGCGTTCGACGACGAAGGATCCATGGCGAAGAGTTCGTATCGCTGCGTGCGCCCATCGCTGGTGACAAAATTGACCTTGGCCGCCGGGGCCAGCGTATCGCCACCGGGTTCGGTTCTCGTCTCCAGCAGCGCAGCACGCAGGTAGTCGGTCACCCGGATCGTGGAACCGTCCAGCGGGTCGCCCTCCTGGACCGATGCCACCTTGATGTCCAGGGGCTCGACGCGGGTACGGGACTCGTACACGGCCGGCCAGGTCGTACCGAGCCTGGAGAGGTAGTTGTTGAATCGCGGGAGTCCTTCCACCGGGCGTTCGACCCAGGGCGTCACGCCCACGATGGAACCATCGGGCTGTTCGACCACTTCCCTGAGGTACAGGGCCGAGGAGTTCATGACGTGGAACCGATCGCGGACATCGGGTACCAAGGAGATCGACAGCGATTCGTCGACGACCGGAGTTCCCACGACCTTGATCGCACGGGCGAATGGCTGGTTCGGGTCGCCACTGGCGACGAGATCCTCGGTGTACTGCGGGTACCCGAGAATGACCTGGCGGATGAACTGCTGCTGCGGAGACCGCACCGAAACGGACACGGAATAGGCACGAACCCCGGCATCATCACCTGAGAGCAGTTCCCACTCCGGGTCGATGGACGTCACCAGGAAGGACCAGGCCTCCGGGCCCGTGCCGACGGTGGCCGTCGATCCGGGCATGACCAGCATCGACACCGGCTCCTGGCCCGGGACCTCGATGTTCATCCGGGCCCGGGCGATGGGAACGTCGCCCTCGATCTTGGTCGCGAAGTAGATGACGCTGCCGATCACCAGCGTGATGATGCCGGTATGGATCATCCAGACGCCGAGGTTGACCATGTTCAACCGGATTCGTCGCAGGGTGGTGACGATCAACGTCACGGAGAAGAGGCCCATCAATACGTAGAACGGCCACCAGTGGAACCACTCGAACTCGGTCATCTCCAGCCCACGAGCCTCACGCAGGGCGTACCACGTTGCCGGTTCCCACAGTGCCCAGTGAATGGGGATGCCCGCGGAGCCGATGCCGCTGTAGATGAACAGCAGCACCATGAAGGTGATGCCGACCCGGACGCTGCTGAAGAAGTCGAAAATGAGCTTGAGTGGATTCATGGGCGGGGTGGGTGAATATCCAGACAGCGTACCCGTGAAACAGCCCGGCTTCACCCGTGATCGTAGACACCCTGTCCGGTCTTGTTGCCCAAACGGCCCTGTTCGACCAATTCCACGAGCTTCGGAGCAGGCAGGTACTTGTCGTCGCCCAGCCCTCGGTGCATCACGAGCATGATGTCCCGGCAGACATCGAGACCGATGTGGTCGGCCAGGCGCAGGGGCCCCATCGGGAAGGCACACCCCAGGGTCATGATCGAGTCGATGTTCTCCGGCTCGGCGACCCCGTCGGCCCAGGCGTGGAAGGCCTCGTTGATCATCGGCATCAGGACCCGGTTGCTTACGAACCCGGCATGGTCGTTGGCAGGCACGGGAATCTTCCCCATCGCCTCGGACAGTGCAATCGTCCGCTGCGTGGTCTGCTCACTGGTCTCGCGACCGTTGATGACCTCCACCAATTTCATGACCGGAACGGGGTTGAAGAAGTGCATCCCGATGACGCGATCCGCAGCACTGGGAACAGCCTCGGCCAGCTCGGTAATCGAGATCGAGGACGTGTTCGTCGCGAGCACCACGTTGTCACCGAAGACATCGTGCATCTGCGTGAAGATCTTCTTCTTGAGCTCGGCGTTCTCGGTGGCCGCCTCCACCACCCAGTCCGCGTCCGAGGCGTCAGCCATGTTCGACAGGCCCGTGATGTTGGCCAGGGCGGCATCCGCCTCGTCTCGGGTCATGCGTTCCTTCTGAACGTTGCGATCCATCGTCCTGGCGTGGTAGGCCGCGGCCCTGGACAGCTGCTCCTCCGACACGTCGATGAGCGAGATGTCGATGCCCTTGGAGGCGCCGACGAGCGCAATGCCGCTTCCCATCGTGCCTGCACCGATGACCGCCAATTTCTGTACGTCCGTCATGTGTTCACTCCGCCGAACCCGGGATCAGTCGTCTTTCCAGGTCTTCAGTTCAGGGCCGGTGTACTCGGCCAGGGGCCGGATGATCCGGTTGTTCTGGTGCTGCTCCATGATGTGGGCGCACCAACCGGTGATTCGGCTGGCCACGAAGATTGGTGTGTACTGGGGAACCGGGATGCCCATGGCGTAGTAGGTCATGCCGCATGGGTAGTCGACGTTCGGGTGGATGTTCTTTTCCCGAAGCATGACGGCCTGCACCTCGTCACCGAGATCGAACCACTTCCTGGCGTCGGTGTTCTCCTGCTCGGCGTACTTGATCCCCCAGTCACGAAGGATGCCGGCACGGTGATCACCGTTCTTGTAGACGCGATGACCGAAGCCCATGAGCTTTCGCTTGGTGGCGAAGGCGTTGGTGAGCCAGTCCTCGGGCGTGGTACCACCTTCGACCGCCTTCATGATCTCCGCCAGCATCTCCATCGCCGCCTCGTTGGCACCGCCATGGAGCGGGCCCTTCAATGCACCGATGCCTCCACAGACGGCCGAGTGCATGTCGGACATGGTCGAGGCGATCACCCGGCAGGTGAACGTCGACGCATTGAAGTCGTGCTCTGCATAGAGAATCAACGACACGTCCATGACCTTGGCCGCGATCTCGCCCGGCCGTTCGCCGGTGATGCACAGCAGGAGATTGGCGGCGTGGGACAGGCTGGGATCCGGCTTGACCGCATCCTTGCCCTCGAGGGCACGCTGGTGGGCGCCGATGATGGTCGGAATCGAGGCGACCAGTCGCTTTGCCTTGCGAACCTCGGCTTCCGGCGAGTTGTCCTCGCAGTCGGGATCCAGGTGCGAAGCGGCCGACACGGCCGTCCGCAGTGCACACATCGGGTGCGCCTCCGGGGACGTGCGTGCGATCTGCTGGATAAGATCGATGACGCAGGGATCGGGATTGGCGTAACTGTTGAGTTCGGCTCGGAACGCCTCGAGTTCCTGGCTGGAGGGCTTGTGTCCCTCGATCAGCAGGAACGCGACTTCCTCGAAGGTCGCGTTGGCGGCGAGATCGGCGATCTCGTAGCCCCGATAGATCAAGTGCGACTGACCGACCGAGCAGATCTGGGTGTCGCCAATTGTCTGTCCGGCGAGGCCTCTGGTATCCGGTTGCTTGGTCGTAGCCGTCATGAATATGCATCCAATCTTCGTAGGGGGACCCTCGGGCAGGCCACCGTGGTCCGGTGGATGCTTCGAGCCCTGCGATTGTAGTGGATCGGGGACCCCGGCGTCGGGCCGGATCTCAGGCCTTGGACGCGGTTGAACTCGGGTGCGTCCAGGGTTCACCCGGTACATACCCGAGCAGGTCGTAGAGGTCCTGCCTCGTCTGCATGGAATCGATGATTCCCTGTACATCGCCATCCTGTCGCAACCTCGACAGTGCATCCGTGATGGCCCCCATCGCCACGCGCTGCATGGTGACGGGATAAATCACCAGGTCGTACCCCATCTCCGAGAATCGATCCACGTGAAGAATCGGTGTCTTTCCAAACTCGGTCATGTTGGCAAGCAGCAGGCCCGGGCAGCGACGTGCGAACTCGGCGAACTCCTCGGCGGTGGCAAGTCCCTCGGGAAAGATCATGTCCGCACCGGCTTCCCGGTAGGCGAGTCCCCGATCGACCGCCTCGTCGAGACCACTGACCGTACGGGCATCCGTCCGGGCGATCAGGAGAAAGTCCTCGTGGGTCTTGCCTGTGACCGCAGCCCGGATGTTCTCTGACATTCGATCGGTGGTCACAAGCGTCTTCCCGTCAAGATGACCGCATCGCTTGGGAAACACCTGGTCTTCCAGGTGCATGCCAGCGGCGCCTGCACGCTGGTATTCGTGGACGGCCCGGATGATCATTTCCTCTTCCCCGTAGCCGGTGTCCGCGTCGGCCACGATGGGCAGGCCACTGGCCTCAACCACTTCTCGGATCGTCCGGCAGACCTCGGTCAGGGTCAACATTCCGACATCCGGGACACCCGCGCTGTTGGCGGTCGCTCCACCGGAAATGTAGGCCGCCTCGAATCCAGCGGCCGCGACGGCCCTGCCCACCAGTGCATTGAATGCACCGGGGCACATCACCGTGCCCTGCTGCATCAAGGATCTCAATCGTGTTCCCGGGTGTTCCGTCATGACTTGTCACCCATTCTAGTCGACGAACCCGGCATGAACCGGACAAGCATCACCAGGCCGCGTGGATCTCCGCCCCGGGGTAGTACCAGGAAAGAATTTCCCTGAAGGATTTTCCCCGTGTCCCCAACTCCTGGGCCCCGTACTGGCAGAGCCCCACCCCGTGGCCGAACCCGTGACCCGACAACCTGATCCGGCCGCGATCGGCCGATCCCTCGGACCAGCCCGACCAGAGTGACTTTGTGCGCGTCGCAGGTGAGCCGGATCCTTCGAAGTTCGCTGCCGAGAGAAAGTCCTGGAGATCCAGGTCCACCGTGCGACCGGAACGGTCCTCGATGCGAAGCACGGTCGGACGACCATGCTGGTTCCGCTCGTGCGGAGCGATCGACTTGATCGATGTGAGTGTACGAAGCGACGTGTGCCCGGTGTGTTCGGCCCATGACCGCAGTCGTCGATGGAGTGTTCGCGCCGAGCGGTCGATCGTCCAGTCGTGCAGTGGTGAGTTGGTGCAGGGATCCCGTCCATCGTGGCCCGTCAATGGTGGGATGTCGTTGACGGGTGATGAACTGATCTGCCCGACGGCGGTGGCCGCCAGTCCTCCGCAGCAACTGCTGAAGTACCCGGGCACGAGTTGACCGTTCCACGCCAGCACCATGCCGCGTGTCATCGACTGGGCCTCGTGGGCAGTGTGGTCATCGGTGATGCCGATGTAGGCCTGTGAACCCGGTGAGGCGATCACGTCCCAGTCCCGGTGCGAACGCATCTGGTGTTCCATGCACGCGAAGCTGCGAGCCGCGACGGCCTGGGCTGCGAAGCAGGAGAACGTCCAGCCCGCATACAACTCGCCCATGAGCACGCCCGGAATGTAGTCCTCCATGGAAACATGCTCGACCAGGTTCCACGCGTGTCCAGAGTCCTTCCCATGCGGAAGACAATGCAGATCACCGCCGAACCGGTGTGTGGTGTTGTTGCCCGACCCGACGACCAGCGGCTCGGATGCGGACAGCACCATCCCGGCATCCGACTGGTGGGATCGAGTTCCATCCTCTCCATGATGAACGACCCAATGATCATCGAGCCGCTCGATGTGAACCGGACCATCAATCGGTTGCCACTGTTCTCCATCGATGTCGATGTGGACCGTGGTTCCCTCCTGTCCCACGAGAATCTGTTCACCGCGGTCTCGCACCGATTCCAGTCGAACACGAATGGTCGGCTCCGCGGATGGAAGATCGAGGCGGGGACTGGAATTGGATTCCTCGCGCGACCCAGCAGTGGTTTGTTCGCCGGGATCCTCGCCGCCACAGGATCCGATCAGTGCGCACGCAGCAACAACGATCGCCCTGGTGAGACAGGGAGGCCGGGATGCGGTGGGATGCATTGGCAACTCAGTCGAGCATGCGAAGGGTGAGTCCGAACGACGCAAGCTTGTCCTTGACCTCGTCGAGGCTCGTGGCACCGAAGTTCTTCACGCCCATCAGTTCGGCCTCGGTTCGGGTGGCAAGGTCGCCGACCGTCTGGACACCAAGCAGCTGTAGCGCCTTGCGTGCACGGACTGACAGGTCCAACTGCGTGATGGACTTGTTGAGCACGCTCTCGGACGCAACGCCCTTGAGCTGGTCGAGAATCTCCTCGCGAACCCGGCTGTACTGGTGCTCGATGTTCTGACCGAGTCGAAGGCCCTTCATGGAGAGCATCTTCTTGATCTCGACCAGCGAGGTCTCGCCGAAGTTCTTGTAACTCAGGAGCTCGGCCTCGGATACCTTCAGGAGATCTCCGAGGGTTCTGATCTGCATCTTCTTAAGGCAGTTGCGGGCGCGGACGGACAGTTCGAAGTCGGTAACGGGCGTGTCGAGCATGGCGTTTCGCTTTGCCACGTCTCGTGCCTGTTCCTCGTCGTAGTACATGTCGCGGGAGGCCTGGATGTCCTTCATGAAGAGGATGGCACGCTCGTGATTCGGGCACGTATCGAGTACCTGGCGGATGCACTTCTCGGCGCGAGAGATGTTTCCCTGGTCCTCGAAGATGATGGCCAGGTTCAACAGGGCGTTGATGTGGGGACGATCGAGCTGGGTCAACTGCGTGTAGTAGCCGACCGACTCGTCCTCTTCCCCCCCGAGATCCAGCAGGTAGGCGAGACGGAAGACGACCTCGGGACGACCGTTGGTCGCCGCAGCCTTTCGAAGCATCTGGATTGCGCCGTCGCGGTCACCCTCGGAATCCATCGTGGATGCGTGTTCGAGAATCTTGGTCGCTTCCATCGTGTTTCCACTGGGAGCGTCGCCACCGATCATCGTGTCAAGAACGTCACCTGCGTTTGCCGCCACTGGGAATCTCCTGTCTGGGTCCAGAACCCTGTTTCGAGCCGTGCAGTGTACCGGGGGCCTTGTCATCACTCAATCTGGGAGCCGCCCGGACCCACTCCATGGGCATTGAAGACGTAGAATCGACGGTCATGGTGAAACGCCCCACTTCAACCCGGCATTTCGCGATCTGGATCCTGGTCCTTTCCTTCCTGCCGATCCTCGGGGGATGCCAGGCTCCCGCCGAACAGCCAATGGCATACAGCGAGGTCCGAAGCTCGGTGTCCATCCGGGATTCTGCCGACGGAACGCTCACCTGGGATGGAATGCTCGATCGAACCGACGAGGCTGATGTCATCGTGCTCGGTGAACTGCATGACGACCACGTGGCCCACCTGGTCCAACGCGCCGTCGTCGAGGATGTCGCTGACCGCCGCCCAGGGACGGTGTTGGCGATGGAGATGCTCGAACGTGACGAGCAGATCGTGGTCGACGACTACCGTGATGGGGTGATCTCCTCCGAGGAGTTCACGAAGTTGACGTTCTCCGGATCCTGGTCCGGGGAGGGAAGCTGGGATGACTGGTACCTGCCGATCATCGATGCGGCCCATGAACATGGTGCGATCGTGATCGCCGCCAACGCCCCCCGCCGCTACGTGACCCTGGCAAGAACTGATGGCTACGAACGACTGGAGGAACTGCCTGGGGAACGGAGACGGTTCGTCGATTGGCCTGATCCGCAGGTCGATGGGGCCTATCGCCGACGGTTCATGAACCTGATGTCTTCGCATGGCGACGACGAGATTGACCCGGAGATCGCCGAGTCATTCTTCAGAGCACAGCAGACCTGGGATGCAACGATGGCGGCATCGGTTGCCGGGAACATGCCCGACGATGGTGGCGCGTCGATCCTCCTTCTGGGACGGTTCCACAGTGATCACGAGGGCGGCACGGTGCAGATGCTCCGTCGACTTGCTCCAGGGGCGAACATCCTGGTCATCAGCCTCGGGCCACCCGATGACGACGAGGGCGAGGGGCCTCGCGCGGACCTGGTCATCGAAGAGCTTTCAAGCGACTAGACCGACGGCTGTTCGGTGAACCCGTTGATCACCGTGGAAGGACATCAACGTGTCGTTCACCTGCTGGTTGCCGCGGCTCGATCCAGTCGGTCACGAACGGCTCGCCACGGAGAACCGCTCCCGGGGACTACGACCAGGATCCGTGACAACCCCATCGCATCGGCGCGACGAAGGGCGTCGTACAGCCCCTCGGCAAATCCGCCTGGATCCGCGGGAAGCAGGAGTTCCCCTGCTTCACCGGAACCGGCATCACCCGATCGGATGACGACGACGGGTGATGGGTCGTCCCCGATGCGATCAGCAAGTTCCCTGGGCTCCACCAATTCCATGGGAGTCACAGGGGCGTAATGGCGGCTTCGAGTCCCCGGGGATGCGTCCTGAATGCCCAGCACCGGCGCCTCGATGTTCCCGATGAGTTCGGCGATGGCCTCGTTCGTGATCGAGCCGGGACGAAGAACCCGTGGCGGGTCGGTGGTGAGGTCGAGCACGGTGGATTCGATGCCCACCGTGCAGGCGCCCCCATCGATGATCAGCAGGGAGCCTTCTGCGTGGTCCCCATCGAGGTCCATGGCGACGTGCTGCGCCGTGGTCGGTGAGATGGATCCGCTTCGATTCGCCGATGGAGCGGACAAGGGGCCGCCGAACACGTCCAACAACTCCCGGGCCACCGGGTGACTGGGACTTCGGACCGCAAGCGTGTCGCGACCGCCGGCCGCCCCCGGGGGAACATCCCCTTGTCGATGGAGCACCATGGTCAACGGTCCGGGCCAGAAAGCTTCCGACAACCTGTCACATCGTTCATCCCAGCCGTTGGTAATGGACCTGGCCCCGATCGGGCCGTCCACGTGCGCAATCAACGGGTTGTCCGATGGCCGGCCCTTGATTTCAAAGATCGACTGCAGCGCAGCGGGATCACGGGTTGAACCGGCGAGTCCGTAGACCGTCTCGGTGGGAATCACGACGAGTTCACCACGATGAAGCTGCTCGGCAGCATCACTGATCACCTGGGGCGAGGGAGTTTCGATTCGAGTCTTCATTGGTCCGGTGATTCGACCACCGGACCCCAGTAGGAGTTCTCATCGATCTGCTCGAGCCCGATGCGGTGCATGTCGAGAATTGTCCCCATCGCCCTGTGGAGATTCACCACGGAGATGTTGAACGCGGACACGGCTTCGAACTCGTCGCTTCGAGCCGTCGCAAGGGATGCCTGTGCGGTGAAGATGAGGTTCAGGAAGGTCGGGGTGAGGCTGGCGAGAGTCTCTCGCTCGACCTCCAGGGCACGGAGGTATTCGGTCGTGGCAAGCCTCGCGATGCGGGTTGCGTTGATGTACTGGGCGTTGTCGATTACTTCCCGCATGGTGGTCTTGACATCCAGGATGGCGGTCTGGATCGCGGATCGGTAGTCGACCATCGCCGATGACCGTTCCAGCCTCGACTCCCGCCACGCCGCCTCGGCAGCCCGGTTGCCCAGTGGGTATTCGAAGGTCAACCCGAGCACGTAGGAGATGAAATCGCCGTCCAGCATCCTGTCGTAGCCTGTATCGACATCACTCGCCATGCCGGTGGTGCTGACCTGGGCCTGCAGATCCAGCTCGGGAAGACGGGCATTGTCGGCCACGACCTCTTCGATCCGGGTGATGTCGATCTGGTAGATCGATTTCCGGATATCAGGCCGCATCGAGACCGCGGTCAAGAGGGCCGATCGGAGATCCAGGGAAATCGGGGTATGGACCATCTCATCAATGGGTGCAAGCACCGACTCACCCGCCAATGGGTACCCGGGATCGTTGATGAGAACCTTGAGGTTGTCAGAGGCCTCCTTGACCGACTGTTGGAACGAGATGACATCCGCGATTCGCTGCTCGACGGTTGAAACCGCCTGGGCCCAGTCGGCGAGACTCGCGTCGTAGTTGCGACGGAGATCGATGAGGTCACGGAGTTCCTCCGCCGCGTCAATCAACCACAACTGGATTCCCAATGCACGCCAGGCGTAGGCCAGTTGCCAATAGGCGACCTCGGTATTGGCCACCGTGTCGATCAATGACTGGCGAAGGCTTTCGATGGCCTCCTGCTCAAGCTTGCGGGCGATGTAGACCTGGGCGAGGTTCACCTTCTCCCCGAAGCCCCGGAGAATCGGTTGGGAGTAGTCCAGGGTGAGTGAGGGTTGCCAGTAGGGGTTGGGAGCGTAGGTGATGTCGTCGCTCCCGTGGACATTGCTGCGAACCAGGTCGGTGGACAACTCGACCGCGCCACCGGAGGTCAATTGCTTGCTGAGGCTGACCTCCGCATCGTTGGTACGGATGTTGGATGTTCCTGGATCCACATTGAAGTCCGAAGCCGTACCGGTGACATCGACGATCTGGTTCGGACTCCGTGTCCTGGTGAACGAATAACCTGCTCCAAGCACGATGTCGAAGATCGCCTCGGCCTGGATGACCTCCTCCCGCTGGATCGCCGGCTGGAGCTGGGCGTTCTGCAGTAACAGGTTGTTCATCAGGGCCATGCGGACACAGTCCTGCAGTTCGATCGGCCGCTGTCCCTGTGGATCGCCATTCAGGTTGATTCCCAGGTCGAAATCAAGATCGGAACCAGGGGGAACTGGAACGATGTCGTTCAGTTCATCCATGCGCTGGGTAAGGGTTTCCTCCAGTTCCGAGGTGGGTGGCGTGGTCCCGACCTCGTTCTCCCACGCGTTGACCTGCTGCATCTCCCGCTCGATGACCTGGTTGAGGTTGGTATCGAATACCGGACCGGCATCAGGGCTGTCCAGGGGGGAACTGCACCCGGAAACCAGGAGCAGTGCCAGTGTGATATGGGGAATGAGCTTCGTCACGTGCACTCCAGGGGGGTCAACACATTACCACAGGGGGGCTTCCATCGCCCTCGCCCATGGCTCGGAGTACCGGCGGGGAATCCGGGAAAGAGGGGAGTGGATGGGAAGGAAGCCTGTTTCCCGCTTGCCCAAGGGGGGTTCAGTGGATACGCTCAGGGCAAGTGGTTCGCACGATGCGTTAGACAACCACTCCAATGTTTGCGTGACCTGTGGCACAAGGAGGTTCCCATGGTTCGTCGGTCAATTACAACCAATGCGTCCATTTTCCTTATCGGTGGCTTCGCCCTGGCCGCGATGGCTGCAGCTGAACCAACGTGGTACGTGGTGACGGACAACGAAGTCCACGTTCGTTGTGGTGCGGATTCCAGTTACTACGCATTTGCAACCGCCCAGGAGGGTGACCTCGTTGCCGTGATTGGGGAGAAATACAACTACGCCCGCATCCAGGCGGTGGGAAGTGTGTTCGATGACGCCTATGGTTACGTGAAGTACCCCGCGAGTGAAGAAGGACGATTCACTCTTTCCGATGATGGTCGGATCGGACAGACGCTTGGTGCAACGCCGATCCTGGCTCCCAATCTCAACACCAATGATCTTGCCCACTCCTGGAGGCAGTTGTGCATTCTTCCAAGGGGCAGCGACCTGAGCGTGATCGAAACATGGACGGCGGAGAAGGATGGCCTCCACGCCGTGCCACACACGGTGCATCGTGTCGTGCTCCCGACGAACGCGGAAGGATGGGTGAACATGGCGGACCTCCGACCCGCCACGACATCCGAAACCAATCCGCCGACAGCGACGTTGACCGAGATGGTTGAAGAAGCCTCCGTCAATGCTGATGAAGCGCCCGAGGAGGCCGAGGTTGTCGTCGAGGAGATTGAAGTGGAGATGGGAGAGTCCTCCCGCACGGTCGTGGACTCTGGCGATGTGTTGATGGTTGATACCGAATCCGCCGAACCGTCGCTGCTCTTGCAGTGGGTTGAAATAGAACAGGTCGAAGGGGTGGAAACAATCGTCGAGGAGCCTGTCGAGATCGTCATCGAACAGGAAACCCTGTTGATGATGATCGAAGATGCCTACGAGGGTGTTGTACTTTCAGATCTGGACTCAGAAGAACTGGCCTGCCTCCGTGATGACTTCCTGATGGCCAGTGAAGAGGAGGAAGACCCGATTCGAGCCCGATACGCCAGGATGCGGGCCGATCAGATCGACATCTACACGACCCTGCAGGGCCAGGACGAGATCATCAACTCCCTCCACTCCAGGATCGAGCGATCCCGGGTCGATGCGATCGACCGCGAGGTGGCCATCGCGAGTACGGGTGATTACGAAGTCGTGGGCCTGTTGACTACCTCGGCAGTCTTCAATGGCACGGATCGGCCCGTGCTCTACCGGATCCAGGACTCCCGGACCAGCCGGACCCTCGCCTACATGCGACCCGGTGAGATTGAGTCCATCAAGGACATGATCGGCCAGCACATTGGGGTCATGGGACTCCTTGAATACGACCCGAATCTGCAGGTGAATATCATCAGTACCTCCCGGGTCGACCTCATGGCTTCGAATACCGCCTTTGTTCCGGTAGACTGATCTGGAATATCGAGGGGCATTAGCTCAATTGGGAGAGCGCCGCCTTTGCAAGGCGGAGGTTATCGGTTCGAGCCCGATATGCTCCATTCAATGGTGTGGGATCTGGACCAGAAAGGAATCTGGTTCAGTTGGGAAACGCCGGGGACTCCTCCTGGAGCCACTTGCTGTCGGCCTGGTACGGGCCTCCCCACATTGAAACCATGAACAGACCGACCATGAAGAGTGCGAAGATGACGGCGAGAATCGTCCAAGCTCGCTTGGTTGACTTGTCCATGGTGTGTACCTCTTGAACGAGTGTATCGACTGGATCCCCTTCACTCCAGTGACTTTGAATTGGACCCTGCCGGGAGGTAGATGTCGTACCGGATCATCTTCCCGGTGACCTGGAGGTCTGGAGAGGGCACAAGGGGTGCGTCGCCCGCCGCCCGCTTGACCACGACCCGTTTCCGGGCCCGGGCACGGGCGGCCTCGAAGAGTTCCCCTGTTCCCATGGTGGTCGGAACCAGTGATCTGAGAAGTTGTGCACGCTTCCTTGGTAGTGCAGACGACCTCGTTGATGGATCGAACATGGGGTCGAGGTAGACCACGTCGACGGAATCCATGTTCGGAAGCAATGTTGTTGAATCACCATGGAGAACCTGGAGTCGATCACCGACCACTGGACCCAAGGTGGGGTCCTTGGCCGCCCGGGCATGTGACTCATTCAGGAGCAGGTGGATGACGGGATCCCGCTCAATGGCGATCACACGGTTTCCCATGCATGCAAGC
>Ga0315336_1005163_pt1 | contig 14546 bp, 4 predicted proteins | sample ASW5metaG_FD_204512 | JGI IMG/M metagenome (GOLD analysis project Ga0315336, IMG submission 204512) | Ammonia-oxidizing marine archaeal communities from Monterey Bay, California, United States - ASW #5 | ecosystem: Environmental > Aquatic > Marine > Intertidal zone | place: USA: California...
AAAGTACCTGAAGTCTTGGGGCAAGGTGGGGATTGGACCGGGTGAGTTTCTGTTCGCCGGCTACCTGAGCAAGGTCACCTGCGATAACCAAGGATTTGTTTACGTACGTGAATTTGATGGCGGCCGGATTCAGAAATATACCGACGAAGGCGAGTATGTAGCCACGCTAACCGAACGAGGTGTTGAGCCGGGCCAACTGGATGAAGGTTATGGCCTGACCTACATCGACGGAGTGCTTTGGTGTCCTGATACTTTTGAAAGCAAGGTTCAGAAGCTTTCTCCGGAGGACGGCAAGTTCCTGGGTATGTTCGATCCGGGCGAAGGGAATGGTGGGCCGTTTTTCAACCACCCGGTCGATATCGCGCAAACCAGTCAAGGCAATCTGATTGTCACCGATTGGAAAACCAATCGAGTGTTGAAACTCAGCCCAGCAGGAGAGTTTCTCACCATCTGGGGCGAAGTAGACGAAGCGGAATTGCTCCTATACGATCCGCCTGCCGTTGAGCCAAGACCTGCCCACAAGCGGATCAAATTCAGCGTCTACGGCAGCATAACCGACTACAACCTCGAGAGTGCCGCCAAAGCGGGGGTCGAGCGCATTTACCCTTCGTTCAACAATCGAGATGGCGATTGGGGAGTTGCCGAGCAAGTGAAAAAGGCCGCCTCGATGGGAATCGAGGTTCACCCGTCCATCGCGATGCTTGTCTTTGGGTGCGACACCAAGACCTATCGCGCTGCTCATCCCGAATTGTGGATGTGGAAAAAAGACGCCAAAGCACCGATGGCTACCGCCCTCTCTTGGGCTCAGCCGGAGTCGCGTCACTATCGGGCAGATCACGTGGTTGGCGAGATTGTGAAGTCGCAAGTGCCAGGCATGATGCTCGACTACATTCGTTATTACGGAACGGACTATGGCTACGATCCGATTGCGGTGAACGACTTTTTCAATGAATACGGCGTGAATCCGCTTTCGCTCCCTCAAGATGATCCTCGCTGGATGCAGTTTCGTGCCAATTACGTGACAGACTTTATCGTGGAGCTTCGACAAAAACTAGCGATCGCGGACAAGCGGCCGGTCGAGATATCCGTGTTTGGCTCGGGATCAGATGGTTCCCCCGAGAAGTCGATGACCAGTGCGCTGCAAGATTGGCAAACTTGGGCGTTGATGGGCATCATCGACAAAATCAACGTGGCCCCCTACACCCGTGATTTCAGCAAAATCTACGAGGTTATTCACAACGCCAAACAGGCGGTACCTGACCGAACCAAAGTAAACATCTTTATCGCCTGTTACGGCGGGAACCTCAATACCCCTGGCCTGCTTCGCAAAGGGGTCGAGGTGTGCGTTGCAGCTGGGGCAGATGAAATCACACTCTATCGAGGCGATGCGATTGAGGAGCTCAATATGTGGGGTCCCTATGGCGAGATCATTGCAGACACCAATCGTGGCTATCCAGAAAGCGATTGAGAGGGTGTCTGCAAAGCAAACATCATGGTCGATGTACTTTCTAAGAATTTCTTTTGTGATCAGCTAATCCTTCCCGAAGGAACACACAATGCGACGATGTTTTGAATTGCAGTTATTCGTTGCAGCCGTGACGGTACTAGCCGGGCAGACGTTCGCCGCAGAACCGTTTTCTCAGTTGTCGGCAGAACAGCAGCAGATTCTGCGTCAGCTTGTCGAGCCACCGCCGCTGGCCGAGCGTGTCGGGCCGTACTCTACGCCGATGTATTATCTGATGCACCGAGGATTTGAGTACGACGGTGCCATGGAAGCCATTGCTGAAAAGCGCTGCTACGACAAATCGAAACCTGGCCCCGTTTTCGAATCTTGGAAGCTGGAACGCAACCGCCCCGATTGGCAAGAAGCGATGATTGCCGACTGGGCCGACTTGGGGCTGAACAACACGCATTTGAATGTCTACCCAGTCGATGACTCGCTCGAGCTGGAGGACGACTATGTTCAGGCGCTCGAAGATTTCGTGGCGCTCAGCCACAAATATGGACTGAAGGTTGGCGTGCGTTTGGATGCACTGGGGGGCTACGAGATGTGGCCCGTCCACCCGCGGAATCCGGACAACGTGATCGCCGAATATCTGGTTTACGCACAGCGAATCGCCCAGGTGCTCAAAGGTCAAACTGCTTACTATGTGCTCGGCGACGAATTGTATCTGGACGAGCCCTACGACAAGGAGCACCCCGAGCGGACTTGGACGCCTGAAGACTACATGGACTATTTCAAGCAGGTGTCCGCTGCCATTAAGGGCGTCGACCCCGACGCGAAGGTTTCGATGTATGGCGCCGAAAGCGGCAAATGGCGCGATGTTCTCAAGCTGCTAAGCATGGGCTATGCCGACCACGGTGAAGGAGTTGCGCTGAACCATTACAGCTATCTCACCGCAACGGAGCTGTACGACGAAGTTCGCAGAGTAGCCCCGCAGATGAAGTTCTATTCCAACGGTGTCGGGTACTGTTCGACGACCACCGCTCAGCCCCGTTATCCCGAAGGCGATTCCTACACCCCCCATCCCACAGAAGAAACACATGCCGCCGCGGTTGCCAAGCAAGTGTTCGGCTGGTGGGACGCCGGGGCCGACACGGTGCCCTACTACATTGTGCTTCGCAATTGGGAGATTGGCTCAGAGGTCTATCCACGCTGGTTCGGGTTCTTCGGCATCCAGGATTTTGTTGTCGGCGAAGACGATCAACTGACCGTCCGTCGACATCCGGGTTGGTATGCGTATCAAACGATCACCCACACGTTTTACAACCGAGGCGAGTTAGAAAAGCCCGGGTTTACGATCGATTCGAGCGAGGAAATGGATTTTCAGCGGGCTTATGTTCGCAAGCACGACAGCGGCCAAGAGCTGCTGCTTGTGTTGTGGAACAACAGCCCGATTGACACAACCCTCACGCTCCATACCGATGCCTACGCCCACCCAGTGAAGGTCGATTTACTGAACTACCAAGACTGGTCCGATCTGCCGCACGAAGCGCGGGGTGACTCAGTCGAGCTCAAGCTCACTGCAGACCAAACCCCCACAATTATTCGGCTGTTCTCGGTCAAAGCGAAGTGAACATGAGACAGCGAGTCTCTTTAGTAGATTGTTTCTTTGAAGAGGTGTTCAATGTTTATGCGATGGAATACCAGCGTGCTGGCGATCTGTGTAGTGCTGCATGGTGTGTCACACTGCGGGGCTGACACTCTGTTGGCTCCGACGGTGCTGAAGCCTGACGACTATCCAGTGCTGGGAGTCTATTGCGGCGGCAGCGGTGAGACGTTCAATAAGGCGGTCGAGCTAGGATTCGACTACATGTTTCCTTCGGTGTTCTGGTACGAAGAGACGGACTGGCTGAAGGGGATGGTCGAGCGGGCGCATGAACGTGGAGTCAAGATCTGCCCTTCCTTCGGTACTGCGTACGATGGCTATGGTGAACGCAAGTCAGATTTTGCTGCTGCCCATCCCGAATGGTTCGAGATCCGCCGTAACGGAGACAGAACGGACCATGGCGCTCACTTGGGGCTCTCCTTCGGAGTTCCAGAGGTGCGCCAGCACAAGGTCAAGGTATTCGCACAACGTGTACGAGATTATAACCTCGACGGCATTACGCTCGACTACACGCGTTTCTTCGAGCGCACCTGCGGTTATCATCCTTCGATTGTCGACGCCTTTAAGGCAGAGACTGGTCGTGATGCCGCTAAGATTCCTAATAAAGACGCGAAATGGAAGCAATTCAGGGCAAACTACGTAACTAAATTTGTGCGTGAACTGCGCGCAGAGCTCGACACGATAGCTACCGAGCGCGGCCGGCCTGTAGAGCTGCTCGCTTGTTCTAACGCCGACCCGCACGAGTGCATGGACTATGCCATGCAGGACTGGCAGGCGTGGGTAGACGAAGGGCTTGTCGACGGCATGGTGACGATGATTTACAAGCACGATGCCAACGAAGTGCTGCGGCAGGTGCAAGTGGCAAACGAAGCGTGTCGCGGCAAGGTCTGGCATATGCCGATGATCGCGCCATACGACTGGTATATCACTTCCGACGAGCAGTTGCTCGATCAGAGTCTCAAGGCACTCAAGACCGGGACGAATGCACTGGCATTCTATCGGGACGATTTTATTTTCAAATACGAACTGTGGGATTCGATCGAGCAAGTCAGCAAGTGGACACGACCAGAAATCCAGCGCCAACCGATCAATTATCTGCAGAACCCCGGTTTCGAGCTTGCGCTGGAAAACTGGGCAATTGGCTTGGGCGAACACGTCGAACGGGTTGAGCACGACGGTGGCTCGCGAACTGGTCAAGCGGCATTGCGTTTTACGGGGCCTGCAGAATTGCGTCAGATTATCGACCGTGGGTTTCTCGGCAACCCTCAGTCGATGACCATTTCTCTCTGGACGCGTGCCGGAGCCCTGGCGGCGGGGACTCAGCTGTTTGTCGATGTCAGCGTCAATAGCGGCAAAGTCAATAGCGGCAAAGGTGCTGAAGCGTACTACCGTGTGCCGGTAACTCTAGCCGACGGCAACGATTGGCAGCAGTTCGAAGTGCGACTTCCACTGGATCCGACGCGATCGATCGAACATATCCTCCTGGGCATTGTGGCGGAAGGCAGTGAGGCGGATTTGCTGGTAGACGATCTGGCGGTTTCACTTAGCGATCAACCGGCTGACAGTCCAGGTGATTACAAGATCAGCTCCAAGCAGGCGTCGAAGAACTGGCAGCCGGCGACAGATAACCTCGTACGCGGCCAGCTGGTTAGCGGCTCATCATTCTGGGAAAAGGGCACTGAGTACGACAACGCCGTTGACGGCGATTTTTCAGCCGAAAATTACAGCTATGGCGCAGCATGGGTCTCGCAGCGGCCGGGCCAAGATCAATGGATTCTCATCGCCCTGCCGGCTTCGAAGCGGATCAGCAGAATCCGTTTGATGAATAACACTTCACAGGCCGCCTATCGCACGAATGAGTTTTCCATCGAGCTCTCCAACGACGGCCGGCGTTTCCGCAAAGTCGCTGATGGCGGCCTACCCGACGATGGAGTGACCTGGACCGAACGTTCGTTCAAGCCGCAGCATGCCAAGTACATACGCTTTAATGGCATAACAGGCTTCAACTTGGAATATGCAGTGGGTCTTCTAGAAATTGAAGCCTTCGAAGAATAGCGTCGTCTGCAATTGGGTGTGCACTTTGCTTTAGCGTCGTCGTGAAATGTGACGAATCGGTAGTTTGTCAGCCATCCGAAGGAAAAATCACCACGGAGCAACCACTTGGAACATACAAGACACGGGGAGCACTTAGAAAAAAAGAGAACAGAAGTCGGAGGCCATCTCCGTGTCCTCCGTGATTCCGTGGTGATAAATACCGATCAGGCAGGATGATGCGGGCATTGGGCGACTGGAACTTACGTTGAGGATTCCAAATAGGAATGGCAGTGACGTCTCAGCAACATGACCAACCGGTGGGTTATGGAGTCGATCAGATCGTCGAAAGGGAGGATTTTCTGCCTCGTGACGGTCGATACGGTCTGCTGACAAACGATGCGGCGGTGACGGCCAGTGATCCGACGCTGCGCAGCAGAGAGGCCTTGCTGAAGGCCGGGTTTAACCTGGTGCGGCTCTTTTCGCCAGAGCATGGAATAGCTGCAACAGCGGCCGACGGGGCGGCTGTGTCGCATGGGTTCGATCCCTTAACCAATCTGGAAGTGGTAAGTCTCTACGGCGATAGTAACCGTCCAGCCCGCGAGATGCTCAGCGATCTGGACGGTATGCTGGTCGACCTGCCAGACGTCGGTACGCGCTATTACACGTTTATCTGGACGATGTCCTATGTCCTTGAAGTCTGTGCTGAGCTTGGAATTCCATTGTGGATATTGGACCGACCCAACCCGATCGGCGGGGATCTGACGGCGGCCGAAGGACCCCTTCTAGATGAAGCAAACTCCGCCAGCTTCTCAGGCCGCTTTGCGATACCGATTCGGCATAGTCTAACGATGGGGGAGCTTGCACAGCATTGGAACGCCGAGCGGCAACTTAACGCAACGCTCCGGGTGGTTCCTGCGTACGGATGGAGACGTGCCGATCATCATCCCACGACGGGGCTTCCGTTTGTGCCGCCATCACCCGCGATTCCCAACTACACCAGTGCCATGCTCTATCCCGGCACGTGCCTGTTCGAAGCTACGAACCTCAGTGTCGGACGCGGGACGGCCGAACCGTTTCAGCAGATCGGGGCACCGTGGCTGGATCAGGCGCGGTTGCAAGCGTCTTTTATGGCTCACGGTTTACCAGGCGTGGCGAGCGAGCCCGTTCGTTTCACACCCAGTGTCGATCCACATCGGGGTCGCCCTTGCAAGGGCATCCGACTGCGGATCACCGATCCATTGGCACTGCGTCCCGTAACAATGGGCCTGAGCTTGCTGTACTCGGTGATCGAAGAGTCCGATGGGGCTTTCCGATGGTCCCGCTATCCGACGTCGGTCAATCCACAGGGAGAAGATCACTTCGCACGGCTGATTGGTCGCCAGGACATCGCTGGCGTGCTTGAGGCGCAACAGGAAGACATCGCTTCCAGGATTCAAGAGTGGACGTCCGTGCCGGAGTGGGCCGGGCGCGTCGCTGCGCATCTCTGCTATCAACAGAACAGCTACAACTAGGTAAACGACGGGAGTATGTCAGATGCAATTGGAGGGCCAGCTATTAGACAATCTCGCCAGCGGCAGTTTGTCTTGGCATGGGCTATGCATCCACATCGCACTGGTAAATCTGCGTCGTCTTGTCGGCAGAGAGGCTCGCCGGTAGGTCCGTTGTCGAAACGTCGGAATCATTGGGAGTCGTTACGCCCGTTTGGCTGAGATAGTTCTCGATTTGATCGGCAGGAAACGGCTTGGCGAAGTAAAAGCCTTGCCCGTATTCGCAGCCCAAGGTTTGCAGAACGGCCAGTTGATCGGCGTCTTCAATTCCTTCGGCCACCACTTGCAAGCTGAGGTTGTCTGCCAGAGTCAGCACAGCCTGCAACAACGCCGAGTAGTCCTGGACGTCTTTAACATTGGCGATAAACGAGCGGTCGATCTTCAGCACGTCGATAGGGAATTCATGGAGACATGACAACGAGGAGTGCCCCGTGCCGAAGTCGTCCATGCCGATGTTCACACCCAATTCTCTCAGTTCACTTAGAGTTGCTACGGTTGTTTTCAGATCATGCATGATCATGCTCTCGGTCACTTCCAGGTGCAGGCATTCCGGCGGAATGGCATGCCTTTCGAGCGCTTGCTTGACGATCTTGACCAGATTCGGCAGCAACAACTGCCTACGCGAGACGTTCACGTGGATGCAAGACGGGGCATTTTCGCCGAGCTCTCGCCGCCAGAGGGCGATTTGCCGACATGATTCGTCAAGGACCCAGGTACCGATCGGGACGATCAATCCGGTCTCTTCCGCAATTGGGACAAAGTCGTCGGGATTGATCAGGCCGCGCTGCGGGTGGATCCAACGGAGCAGCGCCTCGACAGCTTTCAGCTCGCCCGAAGCTAGCGAGACGATCGGCTGGAAGACGAGGGTGAATTCATCCCTTGGAATTGCCTCTCGCAGCTCGCCCTCTATGCGAAGCCGGACTTGGGCCTCGTCTCGCATGGCTCGATCGAAGATCGCAAGACGACTTTTTCCGGCTGCCTTGGCCTCGTACATTGCCAAGTCGGCGTCGCGGAGCATTTCACAGGCCGTCTGATAGCCATGTACGCTGGTGACGATGCCGATACTTGCCGAGGAGTAGACCGTATGGTCACCCAGTTTGTAGCTTTTTGAAAACACTTGCAAGAGTCGTTCCGCCACCCCGGTCGCATCCGCATCGCTGGAGAGGTCGTCGAGCAAGACGACAAACTCATCACCACCCAGTCGAGCGGAGAGGATCTTGTCAGTCACCCGCACGGTTTTTTGTAAGCGGTTCGCGATCTCTTTCAGGAGATCATCTCCCACATCATGCCCAAGGCTGTCGTTGATCAGCTTGAAACGGTCGAAGTCCAGGAACAGCAGGGCAAAGCGATTGTCGTCTTCGCGGTCGATTGTGTTCTGAATGGAGCGAAGAATGGAAGCTCGGTTAGGAAGCCCGGTCAGTGCATCGTGATAAGCAAGCTGCTGCAGCTGACCCATCATCCGATTACGCTCGGTGACATCCTGTGCAACGCAAACAACTCCACGGGCCTGACCCTCATTGTCGTGCATGACGGAACCTGACATCAGCACAGGTATGCTGTCGCCACTCCGGCACAGGAATGATTCTTCAATGTTGCTAATGGAGCCATCGCTTTCGAGACGGTGTAGCACAGTCCTCTTCAAAGGCAGTGCCTCCTGAGTGTGGATATCCTGACTCGTTCGCGCTCTTTTTTCTTCATGGAACAGCAAGCTAGCGGGTTGCCCGACCAGTTCCTCTTCTTGGTAACCAAGCAGCCTGCAGGCTGCTTGATTGGCTGTGACAATACTGCCATCAGGTGCTACGACCACGAGCATGTCGATCATTGACCTGATGATATTATCGGCGTAGTCCTTTGCCGTTCGTAGTGCCTGTTCGCCCTGCTCGCGATCCTCTTCTAATCGTTTGAGATCGCCTACCATTTGGTTGAATGACTTCGACAGCTCTCCAATCTCATCTTCAGACTTGATCACAATCTCTTGGCTGAGGTCGCCTTTTGCGACTGTTCCTAACGCGCTCGCGAGCCTGCGGACAGGCTTCGTGATGCCCAGTGTGATCGTCGTCGCAAGGCCGCCGCCACAAAACACGGAGACGAGGGCGAGCAGAATAATAGTATTTTTCGTGGCACTGTATGCTTGCGACGCCTCGGTGAACCGCATAGCCGTCAGTCTCTCTTCTTCCTCGATGAACTTGCTGAAGGCTCGTCTTATGTGGCTGAATATTTTCTTGCCTGCTCCATTCTCAAGAAGAATCGCTACATCCCTAAGAGACTCAGGATGTTCGTTCATTCGCCGACGAGCGGCGATCTCTGGAATTGCAGCTTCCCTGCTCCACTGGACGGTTAGTTCCTCTAACCGATCAATTGTTTCCGACAACTCGTCAGTTCGACCCCTGTCGGAAACAAGACTTCGCAATCTGGCAAAGTACTCTGGTAATTTCTGCTGTTCCCCGGCAAGGTATTTATCCAAGAATTCCTCTTGGCCGGTTATTAAGAAGCCTCGCTGACCATCTTCTCTGTCAGCCATGCATTTCTCGATAATCTCTACTGCATACGCACCTTCCCAGTCTTTCGATTCCAGGAAGGAAACTTCGATCTCATGGCCCAGAGCCATGACCCTGTCCATGAGACGTTTGCCCACTCCAAGTGACAGTATTTCCTGCAAGTGATAGGCATCGACTCCAGCCTCGCTAACCTTCCTTCGCAGAGCAATCGCTGGGGCGGCAGCCGTTTCCTGCCATTCCTGAATGGAAGCTTCGATCTCCTCCAGCAGCTTTACCTGCGGAGGGTTATCACTGATGAGCTGCTTCTCCTGCTTGATCAAATCTGCAATCGAGGCACGAGCCCTTTCATAGGGTTCGAGAAAATCGTCCTTGCCAGTGATGATGAAGCCTCTTTGCCCGGTCTCCATATCGACGACGAGTGTCATCAGATGTCTGGCGTTTGCAATGAGGGGCGCGTCGTGCTGAATCACGAAGGAGAACTGGCGATGCATACCGTCCATTTGGAGCAGGACGACGACCGCTAGCGACGCCACAAGCGCCAGTAAAACGCCGAAACCCAATCCCATTTGTTTGCCGATAGTCATGTCCATCCTCAGGCTCGGGCCTAACGGGCACCGAAAACGATCCCGTCCGCGCTTGGCAGGGGATTTCCAGTTGTACGACCAAAGGATAGGTCGCGCAGCGGACAGGCGCCTGGAGGAAAAAGCCCATTGGCCTTGAGTGTGCCACGTAGCTCGGCCCTAGAGTCTCTTTACGACAAAGAAGAACCGAACCAGTGCCCGATACTCGGCAGGACCGCTTCGACCGTTACCCCCGACGACCGGACGTCGGCTTCAGCAACGGGTCGAACTGTGTCACAATCTCGCGGACATTCGGCAAATCGATACTTGCCGGCACAGATAGGCCGAGCCCGTTAATGGGCGCCATGGGCGCGGAGGATCGACGCTGTGCTCTGGTGGTTGTTTGTCAGCGCAAGCTGGAGGGGTGTTTCTCCGTCGTCGTTCCTGGCATTGAAGTCTGCGCCCGCGTCGAGCAGCAGTTTAACGACGCCATCCTTCCCTCGCTCTGCCGCCTCGTGCAAGGGCGTGTCGCCGTATTTATCGGCGACGTTTGGCGAAGCGCCGGCCTTGAGCAGAAATGCCACCATTTTAACATAACCGTCGTCAGCGGCGTCGTGCAGCGGCGTTTCGCCAGATTGATCAGCAACATTCACCGATGCTCCGCGCGAGATCAACAGTTCGGCTACCGCTACGCGATTGTAATCGGCGGCTTTGTGCATGGGCGTGTTGCCATAGTCGTCTCGGGCGACGGCCGAGGCGCCGCGGTCCAACAGCAGCCGCACGATATCGAGATGGCCGCTGAAGGCGGCATCAAACAGTGGAGTCTCTTCTGAGTTGTTTTCGGTCGACGCCGAAGCGCCGCGATCGAGAAACAGGCGAACGAGTGCGATGTGTCCGTCATCCGCTGCATCAAAGATGGGCGTCTCACCGTACTTGTCTCTAGTATGTACGGAAGCACCTTGGTCGAGCAGCATGCGAGCAAAATCCTCAAGACCTCCATCGGCTGCGGCGTGCAGCATTGTATCGCCGTCTTCTTCCACCGAGGATGTCGATGCGCCCTTGGATATCAGGTATTCGACAATGCCGGCTTTCCCGTAGGCTGCCGCCAAAGCCAGCGGGGTTCTTCCGTACTCGCCACGTGCATCGATCACAGCGCCGCGCTCGATCAAGAATTCGGTCATCGCCCTGTAGCCATCATTGACCGCTTCGTGCAACGGCGTGTCACCATCGTTGTCGGTGGCACGGACGGAAGCCTTTTTAGCCAGCAGCAATTTGGCGACCTCGACCCTGTTGTAGTCCGCCGCCTTGTGCAGGGGCGTCTGACCATACTCGTTCTTCGCTTTCACGGACGCTCCTTTTGCAAGGAGCATTTTCACAATTCCAACATGACCTCCGTAGCAAGCCGGGTGCAGTGGGGTATTTCCGTTCTTCGTGGTTGCCGTGGCCGAGGCCTTGCGATCCAGCAGCATCCGGACCAATTGTTCCTTCCCGCGCGCCGCGGCGGTATACAGCAACGATTCCCCGTCGTTGTTGGTTTGATTGACCGAAGCCCCTTTGTCCAACAGAGCTTTGACGATATCAGTCATGCCGCCGCGCACCGCTACAATCAAATAAGTGTCGCCGTCGTTATCTCGTATCTTTGTCGAGGCACCATGCTTGATTAACAGATCGACCACCGATCGGTACCCGTCATCGGCCGCCCGATGCAGCGGCGGTCGTCCTTCGGAGTCCGTTACTTGTACCGACGCGCCGTGCTTGAGCAGGTATCCTACGGTTGCCAATTTGTTGTACTCCGCCGCTTCATGCAGCGGCGTCTCACCGGCTTCGTCCCTGGCATGGATTGATCCGCCCCGTCTCCGCAGCAGTGTGATCATGTCGATTTTTCCGCGTCGAGCTGCCTCGTGCATCGGCGTCTCACCGTTATTGTCCTTGGCGTGGAGTGATGCGCCTTCATCAAGCAGTCTCGTAACAACATCGACGAGCCCGCCGTAGGTGGCGCGGTGAAGGAACGTTTCGCCATCGTTTTGCACAATCTTCGTCGATGCTCCTGCGTCGAGTAGCGCAGCGACAACTTCGCTGTAGCCGTCGTCCGCGGCTCGGTGCAGCGGCGGCCGGCCGTATTCGTCCAGCTCGTCGGCGTTCGCTCCTCGTTCTAGCAAGAACCGCACCATCTCGGGCTCGTTGTACTCCGCCGCTATATGCAACGGCGTGTCACTGTCATTATCGATTGCATTAAGGTCAGCGCCATTATCCAGCAGCTGGGAGGCGAAATTGACTAGTCCCCCTTGTGCGACCCGGTGCAACAATGTCTCGCCATTTTTCTGAACAATCTGGGTCGATGCGCCGTGTTCTAACAGTGCCTCGACGACACTCTCATACCCATCATCCGCCGCTCGATACAGGGGAGGACGGCCATAGTCATCGAGTGTGTCCACGGGGGCGCCGTGTTTTAACAGAAAGTGGACCATCTCAGGCTTGTTGTATTCCGCCGCCTCATGCAACGGCGTTTCGCCAGATTGGTCTTGGTCGTGTATTGATCCGCCTCGTTCTATCAATAATCGGGCCACTTCTGATCTGCCGCGCCGCGCAGCTTCGTGCATCGGCGTCTCCCCACTGTTGTCCTTGGCGTGGGAAGATGCGCCTTCATCGAGCAGCTTCGTAATAACATCGACGAGACCGCCGTAGACGGCTCGGTGTAGTAACGTCTCGCCATCGTTTTGGACAATCTTCGTCGATGCGCCTGCATCGAGTAGCGCGGAGACGACATCGCCGTAACCGTCGTCCGCGGCACAGTGCAGCGGCGGTCGGCCATATTCGTCCAGCTCGTCAGCGGCTGCTCCTTTTTTTAGCAAGAACCGCACCATCTCGGGCTTGTTGTATTCCGCGGCCTTATGCAAAGGAGTATTTCGATCATGATCTTTGGCATTGATCTTGGCGCCCTTCTCCAGGAGCTGGGAGGCGAAATCGACCTCTCCACTGTAGGCGACCCGGTGTAACAACGTCTCGCCGTTCGTCTGAACAAGCTTGGTCGATGCACCCTTTTCTAGCAGTAGCTCGATGACGTCCTCGTAGCCGTCATCCGCCGCTCGATACAGGGGTGATCGACCATCGTTATCCAGAGCGTCCACGGAGGCGCCATGTTTCAACAGAAATCGCACCATCTCAGGCTTGTTGTACTCAGCCGCCTCATGCAGTGGCGTGTCTCCATTCGCGTCCCTGCCGTTCACCGATGCACCGTCATCCAGCAGCTGAGAGGCGAAGTCTATTAATCCACCGTGTGCGACTCGGTGCAGCAACGTTTCGCCATCGGTCTCTACAATCTGGGTCGATGCGCCGTGTTTTAGTAGCAGCTCAACGACCTCCTCATACCCGTCGTCCGCCGCTCGATGCAGGGGAGTCATTCCGCTGTCGTCTAGCGCGTGCACCGATGCACCTCGCTCAAGCAGCAGCCGTACCGTGTCCACCTTGTTATACTCTGCTGCTTTGTGCAGTGGAGTATCGTTGTTGTTGGCGGTCAGGTGGACTGGCACTCCCTTGTCAAGCAGGTCGGCCACGATCCGATGAAGCCCAGTCTGAGCCGCCTCGTGTAGGAGTCCTGCACCGTATTTATCCTTGGCATCCGCCGACGCACCATTGGACAATAACATTGTTACTGCTGCCTCACGCCCGCGTTCGGCTGCGTCAAGCAGCGGTGTTTCCCCATAGCTATCCCGCGCGTCGATCAAGGCGCCCCGATCGAGCAGCAGGCGGATCGCATCCGTCTTCCCGTAGAGTGCTGCTTCGTGCAGAGGCGTTTCGCTACCATTGTCCCGCACATCGACGGAAATGCCGGCATCGATCAGTTCGGCGGCGACCTCCACAAGACCTCCTTCGACGACTTCATGCAGCAACGTCTCCCCGTCGCTCATCCGCCTTGTCCTGTCGGCGCCCTTTTCAAGCAGAAAACGCACCACGGCCTCCTTGCCGGACGTTGCTGCGGAAAACAGGGGTGTGCGGCCGTAGTTGTCCGCCGTATCGACTGGAGCGCCATGTTCGATCATGACACTTAACACGTCGACATGATCTCCAGATGCCGCTACATGTAGGGGAGTGCTGCCGTAGTGATTCCCAGCAACAGCCGATTCGCCAGCGTCCATCGCTTCGGCAACAATCTCGTCCAGGCCACCATAAGCGGCATTGTGCAGGAACGTATCACCGTGTTTTTCGACAAGCTTCGTGGAGGCGCCTTTCTCCAGAAGCAGCCGCACCGTCTCTTCCTTGCCAGCTGCAGCCGCCTCGAACAGAGGGCTCTCGCCGGAATCATCAATCGCGTCAATCGGCACCCCTTTTTCCAGGAGCAAGTTGACGATGTCCGAATGGCCGCCGTAGGCCGCCTTGTGCAGAGTGCTCTCGCCACTGGAGTCGGTCGCCGTCAACTTCGCTCCCTTGTCGATCAGCAGCTTGGCTGCGTCGAGCGAACCGTAGCGGCTGGCGTGCACGAGTGGCGTCCACTGACTCTCGTCGGGGCCATCGGCCGGCATGCCGTCGGCAAGAAATGTCGTCAACAGATCGGCGGCATTGCCCCGCGCCGCCATGTGGACTACCGTCCGGCCGTTCTCTGTTTCCACCTTGGTATCGGCGCCATTTTCGATCAGAAAGTTTGCCACATCTTGTTGATTCTCGCCGAGCGCTGCCAGCAGTGGCGTGCTGCCTTGCTTGTCGCGAATATCGAGGTCCTGTTTCTTTTCCAACAGTTCCTTCAAGACGTCAAGGTTCCCCTTTTTCGCCGCAGTGTGAGCGATACCACGCCCATACTTA
>Ga0315336_1005164_pt1 | contig 14543 bp, 8 predicted proteins | sample ASW5metaG_FD_204512 | JGI IMG/M metagenome (GOLD analysis project Ga0315336, IMG submission 204512) | Ammonia-oxidizing marine archaeal communities from Monterey Bay, California, United States - ASW #5 | ecosystem: Environmental > Aquatic > Marine > Intertidal zone | place: USA: California...
GAAGACTCCCCGGTCGACGACCCAAGCCACGCGTTCTATCTTGGTACTGAACTCGCCAATGCACGGACCGCGCTGGAACTGGGAAAGCAATACCGGCAAGATCAGCCTCTGAGATGGGGGCTGGCCGCTCGGACCACCGAGCGGGCTGAACCTGATGATCATCAACCTCGGAAGCAGCGGTCATGAATCGTCCGGTCGTTGTACAACTCGATCCCGTACCGGACGTGCTGTCGGCTCTGCAAGCGGTCACGGGCATGCGTTGTCCGCTGCTGCTGGACAGCGCTCAGCGCAGCGACGCGCTGGGACGCTATTCGTTTTTGACGGCAGATCCCTTCGAATTCGAGTGTCTGCCGAGCGCATCCTTCGGCTGCGACCCGCTGGCTCATCTGCGCGAGCGCTGGCACCAATTTGCCGCGGAGACAATCGATGGCTTGCCACCGTTTCAGGGCGGCGCGGCCGGACTGGCCGGCTACGAACTGGCCCGAGCCTGGGAGAGAATCCCCGTGGCCGCTTGTGACGAATTCGAGCTACCGGCGCTGGCGGCCGGGCTGTACGACTGGGTTCTGGCCTGGGACCATCTGCAAGACAGCGCATGGATCATCGCTCATGGCTATCCCGCAACCGCGCCTGCTGCGCGGCGCGAGCGGGCCGAGGCGCGATTGCAGCAAATCCGCGAACGGCTCGCTGCGCCAACACCCGAACCGACTCCCAGCACACACAGCAGCTGGGAACCATCGCGGTGGGCCAGACAATGGCCGGCTCCGGGACCGGATGGATTGACCAGCGACTTTTCACGCGAACGCTATCTGGCGACCGTCGAACGGGTCATCGAGTACATTCGGGCAGGTGAACTGTTTCAGGCGAACTTGTCCCAGCGCCTGCTGTGTCGTAACAATCAAACCCCGCTGCAGTTGTACGAAAATCTGCGCCAAGAAAATCCGGCGCCGTTTTCCGGGTACCTGGCCGTGGACGACTGGGCGATCATCAGTGCCTCACCGGAACGTTTTGTACAAGTCCGCGGGCAACAGGTCGAAACCCGTCCCATCAAAGGCACTCGCCAACGCCGCTCTCAGCCGGAAGCCGATCTGTTTGCCCGTGACGAATTGCGCGAGAGCGAAAAAGACCAGGCCGAAAACGTCATGATCGTCGACCTGCTGCGCAACGATCTCTCCCGGGTCTGCCAGCCACACTCCATTCATGTTTCGGAATTGTGCGGCGTCGAGACCTACGAAACGGTGCAGCACCTGGTATCCGAAATCCAGGGGACTCTCAAACCGGAATCAAACGCCTGGGATCTGCTGCAAGCCGTGTTCCCCGGAGGATCGATCACCGGTGCTCCGAAAATTCGCGCCATGCAGGTCATCGCGGAGCTGGAACCCACCGTGCGCGGCCCGTATTGTGGTAGCCTGTTCTATATTGGCTTTGACGGACAATCGGACAGCAACATCCTCATCCGGACCTGGATATCTCGCCGCGACTGGATTCAGTGTGGCGTCGGTGGTGGCATCGTCGCTCAGTCAGACCCCGCAGCGGAATACGAAGAGACCCTGCATAAGGCCGAGGGAATGTTACGGGCTCTGCGGTCCGACTGAGTGCCTGGGCCTTTGAGTGGGCGCCACAACGAGAGCTTCATGATCCTGGTCATCGACAACTACGACAGCTTCGTCTACAACCTGTCGCGCTACATCAACGAACTGGGCTGTGAGACACGGGTGCTGCGCAACGATCAGTTGTCGATTGACGAAATCGCCGCCTGCCCCCCAACAGCCATCGTCCTGTCTCCGGGTCCCGGCACGCCGCAAGCAGCCGGTCTGTGTATTCCGCTGATCGAACGCCTGGCACCCAAGGTCCCCATCCTGGGCATCTGTCTCGGACACCAGGCGATCGGCGCCGCACTGGGAGCGCGCATTGTCCGGGCAGCCGAGCCGGTCCACGGCCGCACGTCGCGCATCCATCACGATCGACTCGGCCTGTTCACCGACCTCGAGACGCCAATGACAGCCACCCGCTATCATTCCCTGGTGATCGAAGAATCCGGTCTACCGCCGGAACTGCTGGTTCGTGCCCGGACCGACGATGGGCTGTTGATGGCTGTCGAACATCGGAAATGGCCGGTGTTCGGGCTGCAATTCCACCCGGAGTCGATTCTGACCGTGGACGGTCATGGACTGCTGGCGAACTTCCTCCGCGCGGCGGGATTGCCGGTGACATCGCAGATCGACGGTGATCGCGGGCCACGGAACGACGGCACGCTTCAACAACCGGTCGGACCCCAGGATCAGCCCTTGCACTGGTAACAACTGCGCCGTTGTCAGCCGCCATCCAGCGGCTCGACCCCCGCTGGTTGCGGCGGGTTCCATAACGGGCTGGCCTGGCGGATTGCCCGCAGCCTGTCCGAGCGGTGCGACCGTGTCTGCTGACACACGACACCGTCGTCATAACCGTTACATCTGCATCAAGCCGACTCAACGCACTCCGTTCTCTCCGATGTGTGCACCGTTGGACGGTCCGGTTGCCGATAACCGACATAGTGACGGAAACCGCGAAGGCGATGGTGCGTCCGCGCGCATGCCGACGCGTGCAAACAAAAACTGGTTGGAGTGCAAAGGAGTTCTGATGCGGTCGTCAGGAATCAAGCTGACCGCCGGTGTGTGCCTGTCTGGAATCTGCTTACTTGTGGTTCCCGTCAGCGCAGACGAGTGGCGAACCGATTATGAACAGGCGCAGCTTGATGCGCAACGCCTGCGGGTACCGCTGCTGATCCACTTCTACGCCGAATGGTGCGCCCCCTGCCGGAGAATGGACCGCGAAGTGCTGCATGCGCCCCAGCTGACGCGCATGCTGGGCCGGCAGGTGATTGCCGTCAAGGTCGACAGCGACCGCAACCCGCGGCTGGTCAAGAAATATGGAATCCGCGCACTGCCCAGTGACGTCGTCGTCGACCCGCAGGGGCGCAAACTGCAGCAAAACACCGGCTTCTTGAGTCGAGCAGTTTATATCTCGCGTTTGACAACTGCAGTGGCACCTTACGCCAAGCAAACGCCTGTGGCGGCGGCGCCCCGACGTAACGACACTCCCACACCGCGTGCATCCGTTGCCGACCCGCAAACACCGCGTCCACACTCCAACCAGCCGCCTTCAAGCGACACGCGCACGGTCGCTCCACGCATCGTTTCCGGCGCGGATACCGATCTGGCTCCACTGGAACAGGTTCCGGTTCAACGTCCCGAACCATTGATTGGACTGGATTCGTACAGCCCCGTCTCGCTATGGAAATCGAGACGGTGGAACAAAGGGACGGCCGAGTTTCGAGTGGAATTCCAGCAGGTGACCTACTATCTGGTGGACGAAGACGAGCGGCGGCTGTTTCAATCCAATCCGCGAAAATATGCGCCGCGGCTGACGGGCTGTGATCCGGTCATCATGACCGAAACCGATCAAGCCATCGCCGGAAACACCCAGTACGGCGCGTTCTTCGATTCTGGACTCTACCTGTTCGCCTCTCAGGAGAGCCGAGAACAGTTCAAGAAAACCCCGCTGCGGTACACGCGGATCCAGCACGCGCGCCGCGTGGATGCCGAGTCCGACGGTGTGCGTCGCTGAAGCAACGTCGCTCGGAGTCTGAATCCGCTGGCGTTGTGTATCCTGTCGACCTGACCGACCGCCCCAGCCAGGTCACCGCCGATCGCAGCTGCGTCGACCATCACTTCGGTTGCCGGGCCCGCACTTCGTGCAACCGTCGGCGGTAGCGGTGATAGAGTCGCGAATGGCGGCTGGTAGGCTGGTGTGCTTCACCAGCGATGAAGACGGCTTTGATCTGCGTCGTCTGCTGCAGTGGTGAACCGTCGGTTATGATCAGGTCGGCACGTTTCCCGGGTGACAGCGACCCGATCTGGTCGGCGATGCCCAGAATCTCAGCTGCCGCAAGAGTGACCGCCCGCAGGGCGGCGTCCTCTGGCAATCCGTAGGCCACCGCCATCGCGGCCTCGAACGGCGTGTTGCGGCTGTTGGCGGCGTTGTTGGACCGAATGCAGAATCGCACTCCCGCCTCGTGCAAGCGACCGGGATTGGCGTAGGGCGCATCGTAGGGATCATACGCGGCGATCGGACTGCGCATCACGGGTCCCACAATGACGGGCACATCACGGGCCTTCAGCTCCGCGGACAGTTTCCAGGCGTCGGTGCCTCCGACAATCACAATCTTCAATTTCTGTTTCTCGGCAAACAGCAACGCTTCCGCAATCTGTTGACGTGAATCCGCCTCGACAAACACGGGCTTTTCGCCGCTCAAATAAGGTCGCAGTGCGTCCAGCCGAGGATCGGCGATTGGACGCGTGGCCTTGTCCTGTCCCGACCGCTCGACCAACGCCTGGTATTGGCGTCCTTGATCGAGAAAACTGCTGAGTTCTTTGAGCGCCTTGGAATCCACGCTGTTGGGCCAATTGATCTGCAATCCGGCTTCAAGGCGCAACACCATTTCGGGTGCGGTCCAACCACTCAATTTGGCCAGTGACGCTTGGCCGGAAATGATCCCACCCGAGGGCGATATCAGCACGGTGGTCACTCCGCCGGCGCGGGCCACCGGTATCAGCTCCGAGTCGGGATTGATGGCCACTCCAGCCCGGAGATCGGGTTGCAGTCCCCCGGACTCCGAGTGGTCCTGGGTTTCGCTGACTTTTTTAATCTCCACCAGACCCAGTGTGGACCCCGAATCAATCATCCCCGGGTAGACCTGCAAGCCCTGGGCCTGCAGAATCTGCATGCCCTCAGGAACGTTGACGTCAGCTCCCAACGCCACAATGCGGCCCCCATCGACCAGCAACGTCCCCTTGGCAATCGTCGGCCCGTCCACGGGATGCAATTCGGCACCGACGATGGCAAATCGTCCCGAGTCCAAGCGTTCCAGGTCGAGCCGTCGTCCACGAACGTCGGCGGCTGGGATACGCAATGCGTGACGGACATCAGACCGTTGACTCGCCTCGGCGGACATGGCCGACGCCGCGTGTTCTCGAGCAAACCAGACTTCGCCGTCAATCAAGGTCATTTCACATCGTGAAAAAGCATTCAGTGGATGGCCCGAAAACAGGGCCAGGTCGGCGTCCTTGCCAATCTCAATCGATCCCACGCGATCACTGATTCCAAGTTCTCGAGCCGAATTCAGCGTGATGGTCTGCAACGCGTGATCCGGATGCATGTTGCCGTAACGCACGGTCTTGGCTGCCTCGGAGTACAGATGGCGAATCAACTCCCGATCATCACTCTTGATGACCACGTTGGCTCCCGCCTCTTTGAGCAGCGCCGCGTTGTAAGGTGTGGCATCGTAGGCTTCGACTTTGTAAGCCCACCAATCGGAAAACGTACTGCAACTGGCCCCGTGCGCTACAATCTCGGGAGCCACCTTGTAGCCTTCCAGAACATGTTGCAACGACCACACGCGAATCCCCAGATTGGATGCGACCCGCAACAACATCAAGATCTCGTCCGCGCGATAGCAGTGACTGTGAATGAACACTTCGTGGTCGACAATTTTTGCCAGAGTCTCCAGGCGCAGGTCGCGGCGTGGAGGCAAGCGAGTCGATTGGGCTGCGGACGTCCCGCTTTGACTTTCAGCCCGCTGATGTGCCTGCCAGACGCGTCGATAGTCGATCGCTTCCAGAAAGGCGCGATTCAACGTGGCTTCGACACCGAGCCGGGTGTTGGGAAACCGCGTCTGGCGAAACTTGACATTTTCTCCCAGGGCGAACTTCACTCCCTGGTGACTTCCAGAGAATCGATGTCGAGCCGCCGTTTCGCCAAATCTCAGTTTGACAACCGCGTCCTGGCCACCGATCACGTTGGCCGAACCGTGCAACAGCCGCGCTGTGGTCACTCCTCCCGCCAGTGCCCGGTACTCCGACACATCTTCAGAATTGACCACATCGGCCACGCGAACCTCGGGCACGATCGATTGGCTGGACTCGTTCACGCCCCCTGAAATCATGATGTGACTGTGGGTGTCAATGATGCCTGGCATCAGATACCGACCGACGGCGTCGATCACAGCCATTCCGGGTTCCGGCTTCAGGTCAGCACCAATGGCCGCGATCTTTCCCGACTTGACCAATACCGACGTGCGTTCCAACGTCTTCCCCGTACCGGTCAAGACCGTGGCATTCCGGATCAACACCTGTCCCTCGGTTTTCAAACCACGACGCTTGCGATCGGACTCCAATTCGGTGGGCTGCGCGCCATCTGTGGACTCGGCTGTCTTCTGCTCCGCATCTTTCCCAGGCACGCTGGCCACTTCGGAGGACTTGTCTGGTGGACCGGTGCCATCGGTCATGCGTCGAGCCGACCAGGCGACCACGGCTCCGAACGGAGGCGTCAATTTGCCGGTCAAGGCACCATCCTGGAGTTGACCGGCAAAGCTGAGTTGCAGGCTGCTGTTGCCTTCGCCAACGATGACGACCAGTCGCAGTTCCGCACCTTTCCATTCCGCCGACTTGACCAGCCCTCGCGATTTCCCACTGTGAAATGTCCCGGTAATCCGCTTGTTGACGTGCGTGAGATCCAACGTGGCCCGGGTCTGTTTGCCTGCGGCCAGCGTCAGCTCCCAGCGGCCAGTCAAATCGATTTCATCTGCGGGAGTCACCGGCGTTGGTGGAGGTGCTGGCCCGCGTTCACGGGCCACGGCCGGCGTATCGCTGTCAGGCGTGGCCGATGCGTGATACTCAAATTTGCGACCATCCACGAAGACATAACGCACCTGGCTCTTTTCCTGCTCGAGCGGACCAGACATCACGACCACGTGGGCCAGTTTCCCCGGCTCCAGCGTTCCCAAGTGATGCTGCATTTCCAGCATGGCAGCCGGATGGGTGGTGAGTGCCGCCAGCGCCGCATCCGGGGAGAGACCGTGGCCGATAGCCTGCCGCAGATTGGCCAGAATCTGCTCCGGACTTTTGAGTCCACGGGTGCTGAGGCCAAATCGGAGACCGAGCTTCTCGAGCCTTTGCAGGGCCTGCACCTGCTTCCGCCAGCTTTGCTGCCGCTGGTGTTGCACACGCTCGGGGTCCGGACGTTTGATCTGCAGCGACTGGCCGGCTTTGACACGTTCGATCTTGGGCTGCTTTCCGAAATTGACCTGGGCGATCACATCCGGTTTTTCGAGCTTCAATCGATCGAGTGCCGCATCCGCGTTGCCAGCCATCCACAACGTCGGACGCAGACCAAACTCAGCGCAAAAATCGAGGCTACGATGCACATCATCGCGCGTCTGCACTGCGAAGACGGTCCGTGTCTTGCCGTCGAGTATCCGGCTGAAGTTCTCGAGCACCGGATCGATCGCCGGCCGCTGCACGGTCCCGGGGTGGTCGCGATAGATCCTCTGATGCAGCGTGTGTCGCTGTGCGTCGAGCAATGTCTGCCGCAGATGAGCGATTCCGCCCATCAACGTGGTCGGGTATCCTTGACCACGATGTGCGAACAGGCGTAACGACGACAGGGTTCGCGGCCGCAACAGGGACTCACGTTTGGGCAACGCGACAGCGCTCATCAATGTGCCCAGGCCGCTCGCCAGGCGTCCCTCGGGCAACACGTGAATCGCAGTGAAACCGGCCGCACGATACTGAGCCAGATCACTCTCGGCGACTTTCAATGCCGACTGACTTTCGAAATGGGGCGTCAACCCCTTGGCGTTGTCGGGCCGGGTGGCGGCCAGCACATAACGTCCAAAATCGACCGAGCGCCCGGCCAGGGACACCGGTTTCTTGTCCGGGTCCGAAAACCGGCTCGTCGCACAATCGACAAAGCCCGCGTAGGCCACCAGACCTCGAGCGTCGATCACTTGCGCGTCCCGCGGAACGGGTACGTCTCCCATAGCCTCAATCAGTCCCCGCCGCATGACGAGTGTTCCGGACACACGTTCGGCTCCCGGCGCCGCCACCAGTTGGATATGGGTCAAGGCATAGGTCTGTCGTTCAAAGCCGACCACGCGCGGTTCCGCCGACAAGCCGAGCCGCCCAGGCATCAGGACCAGAGAACAGGCCAGCAGGCAAGACGCCGCAAAAACAAACAGGACTGGTCGGTGGCTTCGCTCGCGCATCATCGCCTCATCTCGTATTTTCGATTACGGTTTCGGTCAATTGCGGTTTCGATTAACAGTCGCGTTCCATCGTCGTCACACACGTCACAACAGCCTGCCCGGGCCATCAACGGGCACACTGCGCGTGAGACGTCGATCGAGCGGCCGCGACATCCAAACGGGCCTGGCGGCAAAACACGGAGTGTAAAACGCTGGTCGGCTTGCGCGACTCAGCCTGGATCGTGGGCAGGAAACCCAGAAAAACCAGCCTAACAGTCCGTGGAATGCGACGCCACGAAACGCTGCAAAGTTCTGAATTCGAGGGAAACACATCAGACTTAGATTGACAGACAACGTCAGGAGGTTATCATGTCGAGAGTTGGTTGGGCTTCCAACCCTCTGTTGGCCTCAGGATCGTCTCTGGACGACAAATTGCGGGGCCCTGCGTCGGGGGGTTGGTCTGACAGTAGACGGCCCCGTTTCCCAGCAATTGCTACTCGCCGGTTGAAAAGATCCGAATTTCGAGTTGCTGGTGAGCGATTGTTCGAGCTCCTGTTGGTTTTTTCAGGGGCGTCTTCTCGATCAGCTCGACATCAGGCTCCGGTATGCGTTGGAGTCCCCACGAATTAGCCTGCAATGGCGTGTGGTGAGCCTTCAAAAGATGCATGCTGGGGATGATTGAAGTCATCCTGGATGGATACGTTCTGTCTGTGGAATGCGCCACCGTAATGCGGCGTTCCGCAAAAGATGAGAGTTCCTGGGTTGCCTGCATCCCGTACCAATCAGATTCCAGCGGACGAGTCCGAAATGGAACATGCTGACTGGAACTGATGGTTCGAGGTTCGTCATGAGATCCCCAAGGACACAGGCCTTGCAGGATCGCTGAAAGCGACCCTCGACCGTGCAACCTGATCGCAATTGCAGCATGAGGCGTTTCGGTGACTGGAACGGCTGATCCGAATCAAATTGGGGATCGATCGGGTGAACAACCGGTACACCACGTTGTGAATCTGACACGGTTTCGGCCGAATCAAACGTACAAATAGAGGCGAAGAATCTGGCATGGAAGACAATGGCGTAGACGACGTTGTCAATGCGGATGGTGGTACCGCAACCCCTCCTGACAAATCCTCCGACCAAGAGGGTATATCCGATGCGAACCCGCCGGAAACCGGCGAGCCGCGGGCGGAAGAAGGGGGATCGTCAACAACGACGACCGGCCCATCAGAAGGCAGCAAACGCCGCCGGAGACGCCGTCGCGGCCGGAGATCCCAAGGCGACTCCAACGACCGCAACGGCAAAGAGGCGCGGGGGCACGGTGGAGGCGGCAACCGCAATCGTTCACGCAACCGCCGCAATCGTCCCAGTGCCGCCAATCAGGAAGTCACCGGGACGATCGAAGGTGTGTTGGAACTGCATCCCAAGGGATACGGTTTTTTGCGAGACCACACCAAGAACTACGCGGCCCAGGACAGCGACTCGTTCGTGTCCAGTTCGATGATCGACAAACACCGGTTACGCGAAGGCGTTCTGATTCGCGGCGACGTCGGCCCCGGCTCCAAGGGCCAGGGACCACGGCTGAAGACGATCGAGTCCATCGATGGGCGGACACTGGAAGACTACCTGGAAGTCAGGTTGTTTGAAGACCTGACTCCGATCAATCCTTTCGAACAGGTCCGACTGGAGCGTGGCGAACGTCCGATCACCATGCGTGTGATGGATTTGCTGACTCCGATTGGCAAAGGGCAACGGGCTCTGATCGTTGCCCCGCCACGTACCGGCAAAACCATGCTGCTGCAGGACATCGCGGACTCGGTCAGCATCAATCATCCCGAATTGCATCTGATCGTCCTGTTGATCGACGAACGTCCGGAAGAAGTCACCGAAATGCAGCGACGTATCAAGGGCGAAGTGATCGCCTCGTCGATGGACCGCGATGTCGAAAGCCATGTCCGCATCAGCCAGTTGATTATTGAACGCGGTAAGCGCCTGGCCGAGGCTGGAGGCGAAGTCTTTATATTGCTGGACAGCATCACGCGCACCGCCCGGGCGTTCAATAAGTGGGTGGGCAACACCGGCCGGACGATGTCCGGCGGACTGGATGTGAAAGCGCTGGATATCCCCAAAAAGATGTTCGGCACCGCCAGACGATTCGACGAAGGCGGCTCGCTGACCGTGGCGGCCACGGCACTGATCGATACCGGTAGCCGTATGGACGAGGTCATTTTTCAGGAATTCAAAGGGACGGGTAATATGGAACTCGTCCTCAGTCGGGAGCTGGCCGATCGCCGCATCTGGCCATCGATCGATATCACGCTTTCCGGTACACGGCGCGAAGAAAAAATCCTGGATCCTGATGTCCTGGACGGAGCTGTCATGCTGCGCAGGAGCTTGATCACGCTCAACCCCGTCGAAGCTATGGAACAGCTCACCCGCACTCTCGAACGGTTTCCCACCAACAGAGAGTTTCTCGATCGCATGCGGGACGTGCTCTAAAGGTCCCGGGCGACGGCCGGCCTGTTCATGACGGACCGGCCTCCTCGTCAGTCAATCTGTGTACCTCGAACCGCAGCGAGCCGGAGCCGGGCGTCGTCGGCCCAGGCCCCTTGATCTTCCAGGGCCAGATACTGTTGCCAATGCTCGGCCGCCCCCTGCCGGTCACCCAATTGGTCCAGCACACTCGCCAGATGCCAGTGGGCATCGGCGTAGCCAGGGTGTAACTCCAACGCAATGCGAAAGGCGTCGGTCGCGGTATCAGCGTCGTCGATTTCGGAGAGCACACAACCGAGCTGAGTCCACGCTTCCAGGTAATCGCGATCCTGTTCCACTGCGGCGTAGTAGCGTTCAATTGCTCCCGCGACATTGCCATGCCGATAGAGCGCATCGGCGAGATGAAAATGGACCTCGGCATCCCCCGCACACTCCATCAAACTCAGGCGGAACGCGTGAACCGCCTCTGGCAACGCATCGCCCTCCGCCAGACGGCATCCGTCTTCAAACCAGGAGGCAGCCGAACGCAGCAGGGACTCCGAACCCGATTCCAACTCCATCGCAATCACCGACTCTCGGCTGGGATCCTCAGGCTCCGGCGGCTCAAAGTCCAACAGCCTTTGTCCCGTCGAAGGTTGCAGGAGTCCTCGGGTGTCGCGGACGGCGAGTGTCGCATCGCAAGCCAACAGATCGAGTTGAGCTAACGGACGCCCGGTGTTTCCCAGCGCGGTTCCCAGGGATTCCAGACTGGCCTTGATTTCGGCATAGGGCACACCACGGTCGAGCAGTTCGCTGAGTTTTCTGGCGCTGGTCACTTCCTGAAAACTGAAATAGGGCAATCTGTACACGCGGCGCACGGGGCGGATTAAACCGTGCCGCTCCCAGCTTCGGATCCGGTTCACCGGCACGTTCAGCAGTCGGCTCAACATCGCCGGCGTGTAATTCCGCTGGATCTGGTGCCGCCCTTGATTGAGGCCGATCAGCTGCAGCCACTCGGATTCGCTGAGAATGCGAATCGGCTGCCCTTGTTCCTCGAGCAACTGGACCTGGACCAGTTTTCTGGACGGTTGACCGTCGATTTCCAGAGGCCAGCCTTCTTCACCGATGACCAGCATCGTTGTCAGTCCGCTGACGTGATGCGCGGCCGTGCCACCATGCTCCTCCGCCAGATCCGACGCCTGGCGATGAGTCATCGACGCCAATGTCCCGGTAAACGTCACATGTTCGCCCTGCAGGCAGGGTGAACTGGGAGGCATCGCATCAGTTTCAGGACGTGTCATGACGGGATTCCGCTGCGAAATCTGCGGTGGTCCGGAGCTCGTGAAGACCATCGGTTCCGTGTGCCTTGGAGAATAACAGCAGTCGAATCAGATGGATACTCTTGCGTTGCTTACTCGGGAACAGTTCAATCTCTCTGTCATCGCTCGCAGTACCATCTCGACGTCTGCGAGGCTATTGGGAATCATGGAGGACAGCATGTCGATACTGCAGCAGTCTGACGCATCGGTCTGGTCGGCGATCCAGCAGGAGCAAGTTCGTCAGCGAGACGGTTTGGAACTGATCGCGTCCGAGAACTACACGAGTGCCGCTGTGATGGAAGCCGCCGGCACCGTGCTGACCAACAAGTACGCCGAAGGATATCCCGGACGACGGTACTACGGCGGCTGCGAATTCGTCGATGTCATCGAGGATCTGGCGCGGCAACGAGCCTGCGAGTTGTTCGGAGCCGAGCATGCCAACGTCCAGCCACACGCGGGATCCCAAGCGAATATGGCTGTGTACCTGACGGTGCTCAAACCCGGCGACACCTTTCTGGCGATGGATCTGGCCCACGGAGGTCACCTGACGCACGGCATGCATCTCAATTTTTCGGGCCAACTGTACAACAATCTGCACTATGGTGTTCGCGAATCCGACCAGCGCATCGACTTCGATTCCGTGGCGGCACTGGCCCGAGAACACAAGCCCAAACTGATTGTGGCCGGAGCGAGCGCGTATCCCCGGGAGATTGATCACGCGCGTTTCGCAGAAATCGCTCGCGAAGTCGATGCGTTGTTGATGGTCGACATGGCACATTATGCCGGCCTGGTCGCCGCCGGACTGCACCACAATCCTGTGGAAGTGGCCGACTACGTTACGTCGACGTCGCACAAGACTCTGCGGGGGCCCCGTTCTGGTTTTGTGCTGACCCGATCCGAAAACGCCAGGGCACTCGATCGCAGTGTCTTTCCCGGAATGCAGGGAGGACCCTTGATGCACGTTCTCGCGGGCAAAGCCGTCTGTTTTGGTGAAGCCCTTCAACCCGAGTTCAGAACATACGCGCAGCAAATCGTGATCAACGCTCAGACGCTGGGCGAGTGCTTGCTGGCCGCCGGGGTGGGGCTGGCCACCAACGGAACCGACAATCATCTGCTGTTGTGTGACGTGACCACGGTCGGCCTCACGGGCAAGATCGCCGAAGAAGCCCTCGATCGCGCGGCGATCACTGTCAACAAGAACATGATCCCCTTCGATCCGCGGAAACCCATGGATCCCAGTGGCATCCGGATCGGCACCGCCGCGCTGACCACCCGCGGCATGCGGGAAGACGAAATGCGTACCGTCGCCGGTCTGATTCTCGAGGTGCTCAAACAATCAGAAGACGAACAGGTCCTGCAGCGGGTGCGGCAGCAGGTCTGTGAACTGGCGGCAGGGTTTCCGGTACCCGGGATTCCAGCCGCTGCGTTGTGAACTGTAACGGCTGGGCACCGTCAAACACCGGTCGGGCGATGAGCGTCTGCGACAATCTGTAGCGCCTCAACCGGCAGGACCGCGTTCAAGCTGCCGGATCGGAGACCTTCCAGATCCAGCGTGACGTATCGAAATCCCAGACCCTTCAATTCGCAGATCAGCTTGCCACGCGTTTCCTCACACAACAGCGCTGCCAACGACGCCAGCGGGACTTCGATCCGCGCCAATTCGTTGGCTTCCAGTCGGACGCGCAAACCGCGAATCCCCAGCAAGTCCCGCACAAACCGTTCGGCAGCGTCCACCCGTGCCACGCGTTCGGGCGTGACTTCAATTCCGTAGGCGATGCGGCTGGCCAGACAGGGAGCCGCCGGCTTGTCCCAGACCTCAAGTCCCCAGAAATGTGCCAGCGCACGTACATCCGCTTTGTTCAACCCCACTTCAATCAGGGGACTGCGGACGTTGAATTCCGCGGCGGCATCCATTCCCGGACGATGGTCGCCCAGATCATCGACATTGGCTCCATTGACCCACTGGGCATCGCTCAGTTCATCCCGCGCGGCGGCCAGCGTCTGATACAGCGTGTGTTTGCAATAGTAACAGCGATCCGCCGCGTTGCGACGGTACTCCTCCAGCTCGAATTCGTGGGTGTCGATGAACTCATGCCGAATTCCAATCCGCCGCGCGACCCGTTCCGCCTGTGAGCGTTCGGACGCCGCCAGACTGGGGCTGACAGCCGTCACCGCCCAGGCACGCTCACCGCATGCCAACTGGGCCGCCTTGGCAACCACTGCACTGTCCACGCCACCTGAGAAGGCCACAACCACGTGGCCAGCATCGGGAAATCGCTGCAGCAGTCTGCCACGCTGTCTCTCCAAGTCTGTGGCCAGCCGCGAGCCATCGGGTTTGTGTTCGGTCATGCCCTAGATCCTAGGATGTTGACTGCCAAAATGCCAATTGACACTCCGATGTCGCCCGGTGTTTGCAGCCCAGAGGACCTCATCCCCGATTTGTGGTGGATTTCCACGAACCCTTTTGTCACCGGCGAGGTATTATAGTCACGGCCAGTTGTGCATCCCATGGAGTCGCTTCATGGGGCAATTGAGCCAATTCGCCGAGTTGTGGAGCCGGCGATCTGCGGATGCAAATCAGCGGCAATTCAGAGGTTTCGTCTGTGGCACAAAGGTCTTATAATCGACCCCGAGTGGAAAACCGCCATCCACATGGTATGACTGTTGATGACGTACAGCCTGTCCAACGTCGTGTA
>Ga0315336_1005165_pt1 | contig 14542 bp, 13 predicted proteins | sample ASW5metaG_FD_204512 | JGI IMG/M metagenome (GOLD analysis project Ga0315336, IMG submission 204512) | Ammonia-oxidizing marine archaeal communities from Monterey Bay, California, United States - ASW #5 | ecosystem: Environmental > Aquatic > Marine > Intertidal zone | place: USA: California...
AGCGCTCTATCGGGCGATTGGTTCGGCCTTCCAGACCGTGACCCAGGAAGATGCGGTTCATTGGTTCGCCTCGTGCGGCTACAGTTTTAATTAAAACGCTCTAGTGGCGCCTCCCCTACCCCAGTCGGCTGACGAGCGGTGATAACAGATTATATCATTGCCCGTCAATCCGGTGGTGGACAGCTCGTGGGGACCGTCAATCGTCGCTGCGGTGTCGCTGGTTGTTTCGCTGTGCGCCTTCGCTATCCTTTTCGTAGTTACCCCACCGGGCTGAGTCAGGATGTGAAACTCCCAGCACAGAATCCGGACAACGAACGGATCGGTCCCGAGGATCTCCGCCACCTGATCGATCGTTTCGCCGCCGGCAAAGAACTCGCCGATCACCACCGGAAGGTCCTCGCCCCATTCCAATCTGAGAGTAAGCAGCGCGGTAGCGAGGTCGAAGAGATCCATCGCCTGGCCGGGTACTTGCAACTCAGGCTCGGCCGGAAGGGCCACGCCGTGGATTCTGCAGAACCAGGCCAGGTACAGCGGCGCCACCTCGAGGGCCGCGGCCACCTCATCGATCGACAGATTCTCTTGAAAGCCGGCCTCGATCCGGGGGCAGACATCCTGGGTCTCCTCCTGGGTCATGGTGGCGGCGAAATTCGCGGCCAGGACGTCACCGAGCGGACCGGAGATCTTCTTCTGGACTGGCTTCATGGCGGCTCTCCTTTGTTTTCCTGGCTGGTGGTGCTGCATTCCAGGCCCAGCCAAACCGCTCTGGTCGGACGCCAATCCGGATTGAAAGGTATTCAACAAACGGCACCGCCGCTTGTCCGGCCGGGTCCTGCAGCACGGAACCCCGCGCGCTTCCAACCCGCGGAATTCATACAGGAGAGGCTCTTCGTGTTACCGAGGTCTATCGGGAACCGGATGGTCACACCGGCAGCCGGCATGGTTTGAGTTCGAGGGGAAAGAAACAAGTACATGGGGTCGAATCGGCGACGGCCAGACGGCCCAGCTGACCGGCCACTGTACTTGTTTCTTTCCCTTTGCTGCAGGCTGGATCAGGTTGAATCATACCGGATCACGAAAACCGGAAATCCGGAACCAGCCGCGTAAGCGATTTATTTAAAGGGGTTTGAATAGAGAAAAAGTGGAGCGGGAGACGAGACTCGAACTCGCGACGACCAGCTTGGGAAGCTGACATTCTACCACTGAATTACTCCCGCATCCGAAAATGTCCGTCTGCAATGCTATTTCATGCTTTGCGGGGAGTCAATGCCAAGCGGTGTTTGCCACGAATGAGGGTTGTCATGCAGTTCTGCAGATCCCTCCAGTTGTAGATCAATTCCGCCCGTTTTACGGCGGTGCTCTCATTGGATGGCTTTCCACTCCAGGATGGGCTGAGGTGAAGGATGCGGTCCCGCCAGCGCCAACCCTTCTTATCTGCGGCAACACCGGGGCCCTGCAGAATTCGCCGCTCCACCTTTGCGGCAATCTGTTCACCTCGACGCTGGAGGAATGAATCGTAGCACCGGGACGAGCAGAATACCCTTCCCGCGTCGATTCGTGCCGCGGACACTTCGCCACAGCAGGATGGGCAAAGGTACGGCAAATCTTCCCACTTTTTAACTTTTCGCCTCGTGTATGGGCAAATGACCCCCTCCACCTGGGATCCATCACGATACAAGATCTTGTAGTCTTCTTGCTGCATGAGACCGAACCCTACTGGATATGGTATGCCCTGTCAATAACTTGTTAATTACTTTTATAACCCTCTCGACGTAAGCAAGATGGCAAATCCCTCTGTTCCCTCCGGATCCGCTATCCGGAAAGGAAATGTCAATCCGGATGCCGGATTCGATCTGCTTCCGCAGTGTTGGCGCCTATGAGATCAACGCCCCCGCAACGGCTGCAGATACGGGTGGAGGTGACACGTCGCCAGATGTGGTACGCAAGCCCGGGAACAATGAGGCACAGCCAGAGAATCACCTCCAGCACATCGCTACCTTTCACCAGCAGGCGGGAACGGGTGACAATCGCACACTTGCGGCAGACCCAGAGATCTTTCAATGGTATTGCACGGGATGCCATCAAGCAGGCGCGTCCCTCTTCCCCAGTTGTTTAACAGCTTTTTCCATCCGATGAAGACCTTCCTTCAACGTTTCAAGCGGACAGCCAAAATTGAGACGGACGAAACCTGGGGATCCAAAATCACGACCATCGGAGAGGGCCACTCCATGGTCCGTGAAATAGGATACCGGATTCTCGAGACCCAGCTCCCGGGCATCGAACCATGCGAGGTAGGTTGCCTCAACCGGTCCACATTTCAATTCCGGAATCCGGTCCTTCAGAAACGATAAAAGATAATCACGATTCGCGCGCAGGTACTCGATCAACTCGATGCGCCACGGTTCCCCATGGCGATAGGCAGCGCTGCACCCGGCGTACCCAAATATGTTTATTTCGGTGAAGATCCCGCGAACCGCATTCCGGAATTGTGCCCGTCGTTTCGCGCCGGGGATGATGGCATACGCACAGCTCAGACCGGCAATATTGTAGGTCTTGCTGGGGGACATCATGGTCACAATGTTTTGCGGAGAACCGGCTGCGAGTGATGCGGTGGCAATGTGGGGAACGTCATCGAGCACCAGGTCGCAGTGGATCTCATCCGAGCAAAGCAATAGATCATTCTCTTCGCAGAATGCAGCGAGGCGATCGAGTTCCTCGCGCCGCCACACCCGCGCCACCGGATTGTGAGGGCTGCAAAGAATGAACATCCGGGTCCCGGAGGTAACGGCGGACCGCATGCGATCGAAATCGAACGTCCAATCTTCACCATCCGAGACCAGGGGAACCAGCTGGAGCTCGCGCCCCTGCTGTGGCGCGCAACTGAGAAACGGTGGATACACCGGCGAGGAAGTCATGACGGCCTCATCATCCCCCGCGAAGGCGCGGCACGCCAGGTTCAGCGCCGGCACCATTCCCGGTGTCCAGATAATCCACTCCGGATCGGCGGACAGGCCGTGACGCCTCTGCAGGTACTCCAGGACTGCCTCGATTACATCCTGGTAGGGATCGGTATAACCGAAAACGCCATGCTCGACGCGCGCATGCAGCGCATCGAGAACTTCCGGCGGGGAGGCGAAATCCATGTCGGCCACCCACATCGGCAGCACGTCCCCGGCCGCATACCGGTCCCACTTCATGCTGCCGGTTCCGCGGCGGTCGATCTGGCGGTCGAATTGTGAGTTCAAGTTCGTCATGTAGGAGATTGTTGCATACTCAGCCCCGTTCGTGACAACGTCAACCCATCAGCAAAGCAGAATCAGTGTGTCTTATGCGTGACTTACAATCAAATCCGGTGTGGAAGGAGCAGGACCTGGGGCATCCCATCCCGGATTCGCCTCACGCCTGCTCGGTGGCGCTTCCGCTGTGGGATCATGTTATCGGGTACGAGGAAGGACGTCCAGACGTAGTGGATAAACTTCACTGCGGCTACCCCCGGTTCGTGATCCATGAGACGGTACGCAAACTTATCGATGTCTGCCTGGAGCGCTTCGCAACGCCCGGCCGTACAGGCCTCGTTTTTCCCTCCCGGGGTTCCGCGGAACGATGCGCGGAGTACCTGGCCAGGCATGATTACCCGGGGGCAACGGTCGAGGATACCGGCAATCGCGGCATCTTTGTCGTCCTCTTCCCGGAATCCGCCCGGGAAATCGCGCAACTCTTCTGGAGATATACCGGGGAAGTCGTCAGCAGCCGCCAGGCCTGGGCATTTTTGAGGGACGAAACCGGATCGGGGAGTCCGAAGGAGAGTGGTGCACGGGAAAAGCAACTGATCCGTGAGAGAGTTGCGGCTTCCAATGGCCAGGACCCGTCCGATGTCTTTCTGTTCCCCAGTGGAATGGCTGCGGTATCTACTCTTCACCGCATGCTCTGCGATCTGTTCCCGGGAAGAAAGTGCGCCCAGTTCGATTTCCCCTATGTTGATGTTCTCCGGGTCCAGCGGGAATGGGGCGAGGGTGTTCATTTTTTCCCCCACGCCGGGAAGGAAGATTTCAATCGCCTGAAAACCCTGGTCGAACGGGAACCGCTGCACGGGGTTTTCTGCGAGCTTGCCAGCAACCCCCTCCTCCGCTGCCCCGACATGGACGCGCTCCGCGGGCTGGCGGACACCCACGATTTTCCCATCATCGCGGATGACACGATTGCCACCAGCGTGAACATCGATGCGTTCCGCGTCGCCGATGCGGTTACGACCAGCCTTACCAAGTACTTTTCCGGATCGAGCGACGTCATGGCGGGTTCCCTGGTACTGAATCGGCGGTCCCCCTATTACGGGAGGTTCTCTTCGTATCTCAAACTTCATTTTGATGACTGTTTCTGGTTTGAGGATGCCGTCGTTCTGGAAAAGAATTCGCGGGACTATGAGAAGCGGGTCCGCCGGATCAATGACTCGGGGCGATGTCTGGCCGAATACCTTTTCCGCCACGATGAAATCGAAGCGGTTTACTATCCTGAATTCTCTCACAAAGCCGAGTACGAGCAGGTCGCAAGGCAGGGAGCTGGATACGCTGGGCTCCTTTCCATTGTGCTACGCAACGAAGCACGGTCTGCGCCGGCATTCTACGACCGACTTCAGGTGTCCAAGGGTCCCAGCCTGGGGGCGAATTTCACCCTCGCATGTCCCTACACATTGCTCGCCCACTATCCCGAACTGGAGTGGGCCGAATCATGCGGACTTTCGCAATACCTGGTCAGGGTCGGCGTTGGATTGGAAGACCCGGATGACTTGGTGCGCCGATTCGAAGCCGCTCTTCCGTAGCACGGGTATGCGACGTGTAGCGGAGCACAAAGTAGCCGTCCACCTCCGGGGGACGAGAGGCTGAGCAGGATGAAGAATCGACAACGGGGAGCGCCATGCGCTTTGGAACATCGTTCCTTTACTTGTCATCCCTTCATCTACTCAGCCGCAGCATCCCCCGGAGGTGGATGCCTACTTTGGGCGCTTCTTTTTCTGCTTGCTCTTACGCGGACACGGGATGAAGGCGCCGTGGCACGAGGCTTTGGTTCCGGTTGGGCTTCGCTACACGGGTCGCATACCCGTGCTACGGTTGGCGGAGTGCTCCAGGGTTACGAAAGTGAATGGGTGTGCGTGCTTTTCGTCGGCGGATATTTCCATTCTTTCGGTCTCCGTCCACTCGGCAATATCGAACTCGGGGAAATGAACGTGACCGGGGATTTCGGCATGCACGAACGTTAATTGTAAGCGATCCGCGCTTGGGAAAAAGGCGTCGTAGATGGAGGATCCTCCGATTACCATAACTTCTTCGGTTCCTTCGCACTCCGTAAGGGCTTCATTCGTAGAAGAGACAACGGTACATCCGTCAGCGGCGTAGTCTTCATCGCGGGTCATCACGATATTCTTACGCCCGGAAAGAGGTTTTCCGATCGACTCCCACGTCTTACGCCCCATGATCACCGGCTTGCCCATGGTGAGCTTTCTGAATCGCCGCATGTCGGCGGGCAGCCGCCAGGGAAGCTGATTGTCTTTCCCGATCACTCCGTCATCGGTGAGCGCAGCTATCAGGGTGATCCTCATCAAACCGCTACCGGCGCGCGAATCGCCGGGTGACATTGATACGCCTCGAGGTGAATATCTTCGAACGTGAAATCGAACAGATCCCCCACCCCATTCAACTTCATGCGCGGCAGGGGAAAAGGATCCCTGCTCAATTGAAGTTCCGCCTGCTCCAGGTGGTTCAAATAGAGGTGGGCATCCCCGATTGTGTGCACGAAATCGCCCGGCTCAAGGGATGTTACCTCTGCAATCATCATCGTCAACAAAGCGTAGGAGGCGATGTTGAAAGGCAGCCCGAGAAAGACATCAGCGCTTCGTTGATAGAGGTGGCAGGACAACCGACCGGCGGCGACATAGAATTGAAACATGGTATGGCAGGGAGCAAGCGCCATGCGCTCCAGGTCGCCGACATTCCAGGCGCTCACAATCATTCGGCGGGAATCGGGATCGGTTCGAATCTGATCGAGAACACGGGACATCTGATCAACGGCCCCGCCGTCGGGCGTCGTCCAACTTCGCCACTGATGGCCGTACACCGGCCCCAGGTCGCCGTTCGCATCCGCCCACTCGTCCCAGATGCTGACACCGTGCTCGTTCAAGTATGCGGTATTCGTGTCACCCTTCAAAAACCAGAGCAACTCGTGGATGATGGAACGGAGGTGCAATTTCTTCGTAGTGACCGCTGGAAACCCCTCTGAAAGATCGAATCGAATCTGGTGTCCGAACAGGCTCAGTGTTCCGGTTCCCGTTCGATCCTCCTTCCTTTCCCCGTCTTCCAGCAGGCGGCGCATCAAGTCCAGGTAGGGCTTCATGCTTGCGGCTCCGCGGAGCCGGCAGCGAGGCGAAGCATTGCGTCCATCGCGACTTCGATCGCCCCGTCCATATTCCGGTCGAGGGAAATGGAATCCTGTCCCGGCCCCGGCCAGGGGGTCCTGTCCGACACGGTGCAGATGCAGCCCGCCCGCAAACCATACAGGGTTGCCAGGGTTAGAATCGTGGAGGACTCCATCTCCACGTTCAGAACGCCCGCGTTCTTCATGTCGTTCACCATTCCGTTCATCCAGGACTGCTGGTACCCTCCGAACGACATCGACAGCAGCTCGCCGTTGTCTCCAGCGACCTTGTTTCGCGCGTAAAACCCATCGATCGACCAGGTCACCCCGGTGTGAAAGCGGTGCCCGGAGGATCTTGCCGCCTCAACAAGCCCCTGAACCACTTCGAAATGCGCCGCGGCGGGAAAATTCTCCCGCACATAACTCTTTGAAGTCCCTTCATCGCGAACCGAAGCGGTGGTAATTACGTAGTCGCCGAGTTCGACCTCATCCGCGAGCGCTCCGCTGTTTCCAATCCGAAGAAAGGTAGTGGCGCCGAGTTTCGCGGCCTCTTCAAGAATGACCGCGGTGGAGGCCCCGCCGATCCCGGTGGAGGCGGCGGTAATGGGAACCCCGTCTTTCGTTCCCGTATGGACGACGTATTCGCGAATCCTGCAGACTTCCCGCGCGTCGTCCCAATACGCGGATATCTTTGGTACACGCTCCGGGTCGCCGCAAAGAAAAACGTGGGGCGCGAAATCGCCTTCTCCGCATCCGGTAATCGGCTGTGCATTCACTTTTGTCATGGGCTAAGAAGCATCGTAGACCAAAAGAGTCGAAGCTGGAAAGTCTTCTGAAATCATGCGTCCGACCATTGGTATCCACTATCGAACAGGCGGGACGCCGCCGCCGGCCCCCAGGAACCCGCGGGGTAGAGGTTCATTGAGTCCCCGTCGCTCCCGGACCAGTGGTTCAGAATTGGCTCGAGAATTCCCCACGCCGTCTCCACTTCATCGGACCGGGTGAAGAGGGTTGAATCGCCCCGCATCGCGTCCAGCAGGAGGCGTTCATATGCGCCGGGCAAAGAACGTTCCCATTTTTCGGAATAGTCGAAATCCATCGCCACGGACTCCACTTGAAGCTGGAGGGTCGGGCGCTTGGCGGCGAACTGCAGGGCGATCCCTTCATTCGGTTGGATTCTGAATACCAGGACATTCGCCTGTGTGTTCGTCAGGTCGCACACATCATCTACGCAGGCCACCGTCTGAAACAACTCGAGGGGCGGGACTTTGAAGTGGATGCGAATCTCCGTGCGCCGGTCCGCCATCCTCTTCCCGGTGCGCAGGTAAATGGGCACCCCGCTCCACCGCCAGTTCGCGATCCCGAGGCGCAGCGCGACAAAACTCTCCGTAAGAGAATCGGCGGCGACCCGTTCTTCTTCCCGGTAACCGGGAACCGGTTCCCCGTCGAGAACGCCGGCGGTGTACTGCCCGCGAACCACGGTTGTGGCCAGGGATGCGGCGTCAAGTGGAACGATGGACTGCAGAACCTTTACTTTCTCGTTCCGGATTGCATCCGCGGTGAGATTCGCCGGGGGCTCCATCGCCACGAGACACAACAATTGCAACAGATGATTCTGCACCATATCCCGCAGGCAACCGGTGGCGTCGTAGTAGGCGCCCCGACCCTTTTCCATCCCCACCGTTTCGCTCGCGGTGATTTCAATGTGGTGGACATGGTCACTACGAAACAGCGGTTCGAAAATCGCGTTGGCAAATCGAAACGACAGTATGTTCTGTACCGTTTCCTTTCCCAGGTAGTGGTCAATGCGAAATATCTGGGATTCATCCAATCGCGTTCTCACGACTTCATTCAGCAATCGCGCCGATTTGAGATCTTTCCCGAACGGCTTTTCGATGACGACGCGGGACCAGGAGGAACCGCGGGGGGGCTGAATCAGCCCGACCGTGGCCAGGGATTCGATCACGGATTCAAAAAAACCGGGGCTGACGGAGAGATAGAACAGGTGGTTGCACGGAAACGAATCGGTGTCGCCGAGTCTTTCCCGGATGGAGGCGAACGCGGTCGGATCCTGGAGGTCTCCCCGGTGATAGAAGAGGTTCGCGCAGAACTGATCCAGCTTCCCCTCATTCATTTCGAGACGGTGATATTCGCGGATGGATTCGGCCATCCACGCCCGAAAGGTGTCGTCGTTGTATTCCCGGCGGGCAAATCCAAGTATCGCGAACTGCGCGGGCATGAAACCCTCGCAATACATGGCGAAAAGCGCCGGCATAAGCTTCCGGTGCGTAAGGTCTCCGGTGGCGCCGAATATCGTGAGCGTGATTGGATCAGAAACGCGCGGGACCGGGGGTGGCGAGGAGGAACGATCCGCGTGGGACACGCGTATATCGGCGAAAGTACTCATGGATCACCATGGATACCTGCATCGCGGTCGCATTTCAAGTTTCGGTCCTCCGGGTAGACCGGGAGACGTCTCAAGCCATCTCATCGAAAGGTGTAAGCAATCCGCGGCGAATTCCGACTCTTTCGAGGCGATGCCCGAAATGCAGGCTGGATATTCCGCGGCAATTTCTCTACATCTCCCGCGAATTACTGCGGGACAGGACGCCGGCAGCACGAAGGGTAGCGGGTAACACATGGGAATATTGCCAGAAATCAGCTTGTGGCTAGCGTACGTGGTTCCGGCCATGGTTCTGATGGCTTTCGGGTGCAATCTCTACTTCATTCTGGCCCTTTTCATGCGCAGGCGGCGGGTGGCGAAAGCGGAAATTCATGATTTATACCGGAAGTTTGACGAAGAATCCGGTGGCATGGAATTGCCACCGGTGGCGACTCAACTCCCGATATATAACGAGGCGAACGTCGCGGAGAGAATCATTCGGGCTGCGGCCGCGATGGAATATCCAGCCGACCGGCACACGATCCAGGTATTGGACGACTCGAACGACGGAACCTGCGAAATCATTGACCGGGTGGTGGAAGACCTCCGCCGGGAAGGACACAATATCACGGTCGTCCGGCGAGAGGATCGGACCGGTTACAAGGCCGGTGCGCTCAATCACGGCATGAATCATACCGACGTCGAATTCTTCGCCATCTTCGATGCGGACTTTGTGCCGACACAGGATTTCCTCCTGCGCACGATGCCGATCATGATCGTTGAGGAAAAAGTCGGACTGGTCCAGGCGCGGTGGGGACACCTGAACGCGGGCACTTCCCTGGTAACGCGCGCGCAGGGCATGGGAATCGACGGCCATTTTGCCATCGAGCAGCATGCGCGAGCCTGGAACGACCTGTTCATGAATTTCAACGGAACGGCCGGCCTCTGGCGACGGCAGGCAATCGAAGAGGCCGGCGGATGGGAACACGACACGCTGACCGAGGACATGGATCTTTCGTACCGGGCTCAACTCGTCGGCTGGGATCCGTATTTTCTCCCCGATGTTGTGGTACCCGCGGAGATCCCGGAGAATATCAACGCATTCAAGTCACAGCAGTTCCGGTGGGCAAAGGGTTCCATGCAGACGGCGATTAAACTGCTTCCACGCGTCCTCCGTTCCCCGTGCTCGATGAGAGCCAAGGTGCAGGCCGTTTTTCATATGACCCACTACATCATCCACCCGGTAATGGTCTGGCTTGCGTTGTTCGCGTTGCCCCTGCTGGTCTGCACCGATCTCCGCACCTCTCCATTGATTACGTCGCTGCTATTCGGGGTCATCCTTCTCAGCGCCCTGGCCCCGCTGGTTCTCTATGCCACCGCACAACTGCATCTCTATCCGAACGGGTGGCGAAAATTTTATGCACTTCCGATCCTCTCTTCGCTTGGAGTCGGCATCGGAATCTCCAACACGCGCGCCGTTTTCGAAGCCATCACCGGGAAAGAAACGCCCTTCGTCCGCACGCCGAAAAAAGGCGACAGGAACCGGGTCCGGTACGCCGTGAAAATGCCCTACGTCGCGCTCCTTGAACTGGCGCTCGGGCTCTACTGTTTCGGCTCCCTGTGGTTCTACCTGCATGCGAAGACGTACATCGTGGGACCGTTCCTGCTCCTGTACGCCGTGGGCTTCACGTCCGTCGGCGTTCTCTCCATCCTGCATACCTATGCGGATACCCGGTGGCTCTCGAGTCGGGTACAGGTTCCATGAGCCAGGTGCCGCCTTCCTCCCCTACTCCGCCGTGGCGCGCCGCGGCATGGCTGGTCGCCTGCGGAGTTGCGCTCGGCGCCGTGTGGATGCTGGGGGGTCAGGAGAGCATCGGAAGCCGGCCCGTTCGCGCAGGCATTCTACACATCTTTCTTGCTCTCACCCTCTTTCCGCTGATTGCATTTTTCCCGTGGCGGAAGCGCGCCGGCCTCTGGATTCTCGGCCTCGCTGCCCTGGCCCGGATCCTCATGCTCCCGATGGATACGGCCGACGATGTTCACCGCTACGCCTGGGAAGGCCGGGTCCTCCAGGCTGGAAATAATCCGTACGTCACCGCGCCGGACGATCCCGCACTTGCCCCGATCCGCGACCGGCACTGGGACAAGATCAACAACAAACACATGACCGCGATCTACCCCCCCGGATCTCTCCTGCTGTTCCGGACACTCGCCGCCGTCACTTCGGATCCCGCCGGGTACAAATTGTTTCTAACGCTGGTTGATTTCTGCTGTGTGGCACTGCTCCTGTCGCTATTGCGCCACTATGGGCGGAAGCCCGCCTGGGCCCTGCTGTATGCCCTGAACCCCATTGTTCTTCTGTCGTTTGCCGGGGAGGGTCACCTGGACGCACTCCTTGTTTTTTTCATGCTCCTTGCCCTGCTTTGCCATGCGCGGAAATGGTTTCCGGCCATGTTTGCATGCCTGGCTCTTGCCATTCACGCCAAGTACATGGCAGTCCTTCTTGTTCCTTTTCTTATCAATCGATCCACATGGCGATTCGCATGGGTTCTGCCGGCGGCGGTAATTCTTCCGTCCCTGGCGTTCTGGCCATTGGACGGCCTGTTTACCAGTCTCACCGAGTTTTCTACCGACATGCACTACAATGGAAGCATCCATGCTCTACTCGGACTCACACTGGGCAGTTTCCCCATTGCATCGCAGCTATCCTGCGCGCTACTGATCGGCTGGATCGGTTGCGTGTTCGGAATCACGCGCCGGCCCATGGAAGCTGGCGCGTTGGTACTGAGCGGTTTGCTGCTTCTCGCGCCCACGATGCATTTCTGGTATCTCACCTGGGTCATCCCCTTCCTTTGCTTTTATCCCCTGCGGCCGATGCTCATTCTGTGCGTGACGATTGCCCTGATGTTCCAGACCCAGGGCACAATGCTCCAGACGGGAGAATGGAAACATTATCCCTGGCTCGTCCTCCTGGAGTACGTCCCGGTGTACGGGGTCCTGCTTCATGCGGTTCTGCGGAGACGCTTCGTACCGGCGCCTCTTGCCGACGATGTTCCCCGGCAAAAGCTTCACAACCTCTCGGTGATCGTTCCGGTCCTGAACGAGGAAAAAATGATGCCGCGCCTGATCGGTCAGATGCGCAGCCTCAACGGGTTTGCCACGGAAGTCATACTGTGTGACGGAGGCTCCACCGACGAAACAGTCCCGCTCGCAGCCGGCGCGGGGTTCCGGGTGGTTCGCTGTCCCCCCGGACGCGGTACGCAGAACCGGGCCGGCATCGACGCCGCTTCCGGAGACGCCATCCTGCTGGCCCACGCGGATATGCTGATCGAACCGGATACTCCAGAATGTATTCTCACCGCATTGAATCACTCGGGCGCAGATGGCGGGAGCGTAGGTTGCAGATTCGAAGACCCGAGTCTCTTTCTTCGGTGCATCGGGGCGCTCAACACGCTCCGGGCGAAGGTCTTCGGGGTCTCCTTCGGTGACCAGGGGCAATTCTTCCGCGTCGACGCGCTCAATGCCGCGGGAGGGTACCCCCAACTTCCGATCATGGAGGACGTCGAGTTTTCCATGCGATTAAAGCGCCGTTCGCGGCCGATCTTTCTCGGAGGGGGGCTGGTGGTGTCGTCTCGTGGGTGGCGAAAACGGGGAAACTGGAGAAATGCCGCGCTCGTGCTCCGCCTCTGTGCGACCTACTCCTGGAGACGCCTGCTCGGGAGGGAGAGACCGGACGTTTCGGACTTGTATGAGGCATATTATGGGAGTCCCGCACAGCCAGTCCATCCACAGGAAACCGGAAAGGACGCTCCGTCCGGAGGGTCCGAACTCGACGCCGGTTCCGCGGCGGGTGTACATTGATCGCTCGTTGAGGGGAAGCGCGACAGAACCTGACAATCAATGAACGATCGGCCGAAAATAGACCCGGAGCAATGGGTTGCGGAATATGGGGACTACCTTTATCGCTACGCCCTGGCTCGCCTCCACGACGAGACCTCCGCCCAGGATGTGGTGCAGGAAACGTTTCTGGCCGCGTTCAAGGGAGCGGCGAAATTCTCCGGACAATCTTCCGAGAAGACCTGGCTCATCGGAATCTTGAAGCACAAGGTTGTCGACTACATCCGGAAGGCAAGCCGCGAGCGATCCTACGAGGACGTGACCGAAGCGGAAGGAAGGGTCGACGATTACTTCGACCGGCGAGGCCACTGGAAAACCGGTCAATCCGAGTGGCGAGTGAATCCCCGGAAAGCGTACGAGCAGCGCGAGTTCTGGGTCGTGTTCGAGTCGTGCCTGGACAAACTGCAGGATCGCCTCCGAAGTGTGTTCATGCTGCGCGAACTTGAGGGGTGCAGCGCCGAAGAGATCTGTAATGAATTAAAAATCACCTCGACCAATCTCTGGGTCATGCTCTATCGGGCCCGGGCAAGGCTCAAGGTTTGCATTGAGGAGAACTGGTTCAAGGCGAATCAGTGACGGGTTGTTCGGGCGTACGTCCGAAACGTAGAGTCGAAGGAGTTGTATCATGCCAGGTTCGTCACACAAGGAGACTGAAACTTCCCCCCGCGAGAATGCGCTGGACAGTGTTGAACACGAAATTCTGCGCCGCTATGGCAACGGCGCCGAATCGGTAGAACCCGAGCTTTGCTGCCCGGTCGATTACGATCCCAGGTTCCTGGAAGTAATCCCCTCCGAGATCATCGAGAAAGACTATGGCTGCGGCGATCCGTCCCGGCATGTCCGTTGCTGTGAAACCGTCCTGGACCTGGGATCGGGAGCCGGAAAGATCTGCTACATTCTTTCCCAGAAAGTCGGCAAAAACGGCCGGGTCATCGGGGTGGATTTCAACGATAAGATGCTGGCGCTTGCGCACAAGCACCAGGACGGGATATCAGAAAAAATCGGGCACCGAAACGTGGAGTTCAAGAAGGGGAGAATCCAGGACCTCGGACTGGATCTGGACAAAGTTCAAGCCTGGCTCGACCGGCATCCCGTGCACACGGTGGACCACCTCCATGCGTTCGAGGCCGAGTGCGCCCGCCTGCGCCGGGAAGAACCATTGATTTCGGACAATAGCGTGGACGTAATTGTTTCGAACTGCGTGTTGAATCTCGTGCGGACAGAGGAAAAGGGAAAGCTGTTCTCTGAAATCTTTCGCGTATTGCGACCGGGGGGGCGCGCGGTCATTTCAGATATCGTGTGTGATGAGGATCCGACGGACAGGATTCTTGCGGATCCCGAACTGTGGAGCGGCTGCATTTCCGGCGCGTTTCGGGAGGACCGTTTTCCGGAAATGTTTCAGGAATCCGGGTTTTATGGAATCACGATCCTGGAGCGCAAGGAGGATCCCTGGCAAGTGATTGACGGGGTCGAATTTCGTTCTGTCACCGTCCAGGCCTTCAAACCCGACCCCCAGCGCGACCTGGAACTGAACCAGGCGGTGATTTTTCACGGGCCGTGGGCGGAAGTGAGGGACGAACAGGGCACCGTTCTGCTGCGAGGGCGGCGGACCGCGGTCGGCGGCACGACCTACGACCGCCTCACCGACGGGCACGGTCCCTACCAGGGTTCCGTTACCGGCATTCCCCCGCACCGGGAGATCGACGCGGAAACCGCCCCGGAATTCCGGAAGAACGGCGACCATCAGCGGAGCCCGAAGGAATCTAAACGCCGGGACTACAACCTGACAATCCCGGGCAGCAAGACCGGTGGATGCTGCTAATCCGCATGTCTCACACTTTTTCTACTACGAGCCCGGAT
>Ga0315336_1005166_pt1 | contig 14542 bp, 12 predicted proteins | sample ASW5metaG_FD_204512 | JGI IMG/M metagenome (GOLD analysis project Ga0315336, IMG submission 204512) | Ammonia-oxidizing marine archaeal communities from Monterey Bay, California, United States - ASW #5 | ecosystem: Environmental > Aquatic > Marine > Intertidal zone | place: USA: California...
GGCACTGGCGAGTGGTGACCTGGCGGTGCCCGGAGATTCATTGGACGTGCCACCGGTGGCTGGACCGGTCTCGATGCAGTGGCATGCCAGGCCTCCCAACAACGAAGTCGACCGGACCGCGGCTGCTGACTTCACTCTCGCGATCTTGGAGGGAGACCGGATCGTCGCGCATCACACGGCGCATGTCGAAGGTGGCGGAAGAGACCAGCGGATGCGGCTGCCTGGAGATAGGGTCGGGCAGGTTCGGCGTGTTCGATTGGAGAACCGACGTGGCACGCTCGACTCTCCACTCCACCTGGATGTTGTCCTGGGCCCGCCTTCTCCGTGGGCTGTCGCTGGCATTGGGTTGCTGCTGCTTGCCCTTGCGGCGTTTGTGGATGCGCACGAGCACGGAAAGACGAGCGTCTCGATCAAGACCGCCTTTTTGGTGGGCTTTGCACTGGCCATACCTCAGACTCTGACACCCTCGAGTTCGATTACGGCGTTTGTACCTGTGGTGATGGCCGCCCTGGTAGGCGGATACACGATGGGGAGCTGGTGCAGAGCCGTCGTCACAGCGATGGTGTTCGCCGCTCACCGGGCGCCAACACAGATCTCCTCTGTGGGTTGAGGTGTTAGGCGGGCGGATGCGCCTGCTCGCCTTTCCTCTGCTCCTCGCCTGTACACGGACCCCGCCTGCCGACACGACCGGCTCGACCGACAGCGACACCGACGATGTGATCGTCGAGACCACCCCGCCCGTTGCGGTCCGTTTTGCGACCTTCAACGTCTCCCTTTACCGAAATGGACTCGGTCAGCTCGCCACCGACCTGTCCGATCCATCCCTGGAACAGGGCGTCTTCATCGGCAACATCATCGGAGAGGTCGATCCCGACGTGATCCTCCTCAACGAGCTCGACTACGACGCCGCGGGTGACGCGGTCGCAGCCCTGCAGGCCAACTTCTTCGCCGAGACCTATCCCCACGTCTACATCGCGCCTTCGAATACCGGTGTTGCCTCGGGGCACGACCTCGACAACGACGGCTCCACAGCGGGTCCCGAGGACGCTTTCGGCTTCGGGGAGTTCCCCGGACAGTACGCATTCGCGGTGCTCTCCAAGTACGAGCTCGGCACACCGCGGACCTACCAGAACTTTCTGTGGAAGGACCTGCCGGACGCCTGGCTGCCCGACGGGTGGTTCTCGGCCGAAGAGTTGGAAGTCGTGCGATTGTCGAGCAAGAACCACGTCGATCTTCCCGTCATTATCGGCGATACAACGGTGCACTTCCTGGTCAGCCATCCGACGCCACCCACCTTCGACGGCGCCGAGGATCGCAATGGTCGCCGCAACCACGACGAGATCGCGTTCTGGACCCAATACGTCGACGCCGATGCGGACGCCTGGCCCGTCGACGACGCCGGCACACAGGGAGGGCTCGACGGCGCTTCCTTCGTGATCGCCGGAGATCTGAACGCCGATCCCGACGACGGGGACTCAAGTGGGGACGGCATCGACGCCCTGCTCGCCCACGCCCGCGTTCAGGATCAGCCGGCCCCGAGCAGCCTCGGAGGAACAGAACAGAGCGGGATTCAGGGAAACATCAACGCCCAGCACCGCGGCGATCCGGCTCACGACACGGCCGACTTCAACGACGCGAGCGTCGGCAACCTGCGGCTCGATTACGTGCTTCCCTCCACGGATCTGGCCATCGAGGAAAGCGGCGTCTTCTGGCCCGAAGCCGCCGACTCGGCGTTCGAATGGGTGGGCACCTTTCCGTTTCCCGCCAGCGACCATCGATTGGTGTGGGTCGAACTCTCCATTCCACAGTAGAGTGATCGGATGACTCAGGTGTGGATACCGCTGTGCGCGCTGCTCGTTGGGTGCGGACGCGATGACAACAAGGCTGAGAAACCGGCACCCCTGGTTCAGGACACCGGCTCCCTCGAAGAGTCCTATGTGCCGGAGAACCACAACCCCCTCGAGGTGTCGTCGGTGGGGAGCGACGTGGTTCCAACTGTGTTGTTCGTCTCGTGGTCGGGCGATCTCGGGCGAGGTCAGGTCGAGTATGGGCTCACAGAGGACCTCGGTCTCGCATCGCCAATGACCGAGATGTCCGAAGATCACGAGCAGGCGGTTCTCGGTCTCAAGGCGGGGTATCCCTACTTCTGGCGCGTCAGTCATACCCACGAGGACGGCACGGTTGCCACAAGCGCCATGAAGATCTGGGAGGTGCCGGAGCCCCCAGAGGCCTTCGACGCCTACGAGGTGGTCACCAACGATCTGGCGCGCTCCGAGGTGGCGGGCGCCTTCCTGGTCATCTCCCAGAACGACGACGAAACAGGGTACGCAGCCATCATCGACGGCGATGCCGAGCTGGTGTGGTGGGCAGAGGCCGAGCCCGATCAACGCATCACCCGGTCGCGGCTGACGCTGGACGGACGCGGGGTCATGTGGTCGTCCTACGAGAGGGGATTGAAGACCTCCAACGGCTACATCCATCGACTCGATCTCGATGGTCGCCACCGCACCAAGACCCGCGCTCTCAACCAACACCACGACTTCATCGAGAAGCCCGACGGATTGCTGGCCTTTCCCTCGTTCGAGTTCGAGATTCACGACGTCGACAACACCTCGATGAACGTCGCCTCAGACGTCATCCGCCTGGCACCCGAGGGCTACGCCGAAGAGGAGGAGTACGATCGCAACTTTGCGTATTTCGCCGATTACCCGGCGCCGCCCTGGTTCACGTGCAGCCACATGGAGCTGGAGGGCGCCTTTGTCCTCGGCTACAACGAGTGGTCTCACACCAACTCCATCGCCTACGAGCCCACCGAGGACGTCTTCTACATCCTGCCCAGGTTCTTCGATGCGCTTCTGAAGATCGATGCCACAAGCGGTGCATTGATCTGGCAACTCGGCGGGATCTACGGAGACTTTACGTCCGACGAAGGTGGGGATCTACTCCAGCATTCCCATTTCTCCCACGTCTGGCCCGGTGGGGTGCTGCTCTTTGACAATGGCAACCACGCCGACGACGCGACCAGCACGATCGAGTACAGCTGGGACGAGGCGACGATGACGGTCGAAAAGACCTGGGAGTACATTCGTCCAAGCGGGGGCTTCACGGGCCATCTCGGCGATGCGCGGCGACTTCCCGGCGGAAACACGCTCATCAACTACTCGCCCAGCGGCCAGCTGCGCGAGGTGACCCCCGACGGCGATGTCGTCTGGAAAGCCATCACCGAGGTCACCACGGGACGGGTCATCCACGTCGAGGACCTCTACGGCGGTTGAGCGGTCCCATTCTCGTCTACGGCGCCACCGGGTTCACCGGCCGCTGTTGCATACGCGCCCTGGAGGAGGACGGCACTGAGTATCTGATTGGCGGCCGGAATCGGGAACGCCTGGAGGCGGTGGCGGGAACCCACTGTGCGGGGATTCGGGTCGCCGACGCCAGCAATCCGGCAGCGGCCTTCGACGGGGTCGGGTGTGTCGTCTCGACCGTCGGGCCATTCGTGCGGTACGGCCTCCCGGTTCTCGACGCCGCCATCGCCGCCGGAGCGCACTACGTCGACACCACCGCCGAGCAGCCGTTCCTGCGCGACGCCCTCGGTCGTCACGCCGCGGCGGTCTCAGCCGGAGTGACGGCGCTGCCTGCGGCCGGAGTGGAGTATGCGCCGATGTTTCTCGCCGCGGCACTCCTCGGCAACGGACCGGTACAGTCCTACCTGTGGCTCGACGACTTCCTGCCGACCCAGGGCAGCGTTCGGAGCATGATCGCGATGGCCGGCGTGGGGCCGACACCGTGGCCGGTGGCCATCTCGGCAGAGGAAAGGGGAGGGCGGGCGATCCGCATCCCCGGGGCCGAAGAGGTGTTCGTCCATCCAGACAGTCGCACCTACCTGGTCCTCCGCCGGCGCGAGGTCTATCCCTTCGCCTTCCTGTGGCCCATCGCGCGGCGTCTGCCTCCCAGCGAGGCCCTTGCCGACCGGGTTGCCGCCAGCGTGACCGACCCGACGCAGGCCCAGAGCGAGGAGGCTCGGTACACGGCGGTCGTGTCCAACGGAAGCGAGGCCGTTCGCATCGACGGTCGCGACGTGTACGGTTCTACGGGGCGTTTTGCCATTCGCCTCGCTGGCCTGCTGGTCGCTGGAGAGGCGCGGGAGGCCGGGGTGATGTCCTGTGGAGTCGCGCTGCCGGCGGAGTCGACCCTGGCCCACCTCGATCTCGCCGCCCGTCGCGTCCCGGTCCCAAGGGTCGGCTGATCGGTTATCCGGGGCCGCTCAAACACAGAGTCCGCCGTGAACTCCTTCGAATTGATCGCTCCCGAGACCATCACCCTCGGCTCGCCCATCGCCTTCAGCTTCACCTCGGTGACTCGGCTGTCGGGTCGGGTCCGCCTGACTTCGGGAACTGAGGTGGTCTCCTTTCGGTTGGAAAAGGCCCCGGGCGACCTCAGCGCCCCAGCACCGGGACATCGCGTTCGCGGAAAGACGGGCGCGTACAGCATCCACGACTGGGGGGAGCATGCCGTCGGCGCCGAGCTCGTGCTCCGCTTCGAAGGTCGAAAGGTCTGGATGAAGGTGGCTGGCTAAGCCCAGCGTCTGCTGGTGTTCGAAACAGGGTCGCCTGTGTAGAATCCAAGTGGAAACATGCTCTTAGTCGGATTCTAACGGGGGCTTGCCCCCTGCCGAGTGAAGCGAGCCAGTGATCTTTTCCACGTCGCTACCTCCGACGCCGTCTCACCCGCCGACTCCGCCTCCCCAGCCCATCCCCGGCTCGAACCCCCGAGGCTTCCACCCGCCGACGCGACGCGAGAGATCGTCGTGATCGGCGTTGGATCCCTATCGGCGTCGTCGGAAGCGGACGGTGCTGGTGCTGGTGCTGGTGTTCGTGGTCGCCTGGGTGGAAGTCGCCCGAAGACCCAACCGTGGTCGTCTGCCGGGGGATTCTAAGGGGGGCTTGCCCTCTTTAGCGCGGGTCAAGGGGCGCGTAGCCCTTGCTGCTGGACGCGGCCAAACACGATCGACCCGCGACGAAGTCGTGTGTCGTCGTGCACGGTGGACGCGCTCCTGCAGATGGGGGTGGTAGGGGGCTTGCCCCCTGCCGAGCGAAGCGAGCCAGTGATCTTCTCCACGTCACTACCGCCGACGCCGTCTCACCCGCCGACTCCGCCTCCCCAGCCGATCCCTGGTCCGAATCGCCCGACGCCTCCACCCGCCGACGCGCTGTGAGAGATCTCGGTCCTCCGACTTTGGCTTCCTATCGGCGGAGTTGGTGCGCCTGAACCGAACGTCTGGCACATACCGAAACCGAACGCCTGACCCCAGGCTAGATTCCCATGATGTTCTCGGGGGTCTTGTCGTACCCCTTGAGCAGGCGCGGGCTGACACCGACGCTCTGGCCCTCGAAGATTGCGCCCGCGTCGTTGAACCAGGCCATGGCCTCCTCGTAGGCATCCAGGGCGTCTGAGAAGCCGATCTTGTAGGCGTCGTAGCTGTGGTCATCGAGGATCTCCTCCTCCAGGAGATCGATCTGGAGCTGGTCGGCTCGCGCCAGCGCCTCGTGTCCGAGGTCTCCGAAGCTGTCGGCCGTCACATAGGCGGCGTAGTGGGTGATGCTGTCGTCGTGTTCACCCCGCACACTCTGGGGACCGTGTCCGAAGGTGAGGGCGACATCCGCTCCGCCGCCGGCGTGCACCCACACGTGTTGTCGGTACGTCTGGCGGGCCTCCCAGGCCTCCTTCTTCCGCTCGCGTAGAACCCGCGCGCCGCGGAGCTGAGCGCCGCCATAGACGCCGAAGTCGGAGTCGGCGGGCGCGAATCCGACGGCCATGTCCAGGGCGGTGTCGAGCTCCTCGATGCGTTCGTCAGCGCGCTTGATCTCGGCCAGGCGCAGGTCGTAGGGCAGCTCGATGTACCGGTTCGAGGATCGGCCGAGGAGCGTCTTCTTCTCCGCCTCGGCCGCCAACGCCTCAGTCAGCTCCGCGAGGACAGCGCGCTTGTCGGCGTGGGGGTCTCGAATGCGGGCCTCGAGCTCCGCCAGACGACGCTCGTGCTCGAGCTGACCGGCGACTCCGGTGAGGAATTCGTCGCCTTCGAGCTCGACGAAGACGTCGACGTTCTCCTCGCTGCCGAGGTTGATCTCCCTCCGCATCACGTCCAGAGCCCGGTCGCCGTGGTCGGCAACGAAGTCCGCCAGGGCCATGCGCTCGGCATCTGCGTCTCCCTTCGCGGCGATCAGGGCCGGGCGAAGGTCGTCGTCCATGCCGCCGGCGAAGTTTCCGCGCTTCACCCGGGCGGTGAACACATCCATCTGGGCCTGGGAGAACCGCGAGGTCACAGCCCATTTTCCCGAGCTCGTATCCAGCTTGTCCGCGTCCCCGGAGACGACATCGAACGCGTTGTTCCAGCCCTCTTCCCAGTCGTGGGCCTTGAGCACGTCGACCATGTCGAGGTCGCGATCGGCTCCCGTGGCGTCGATCAGTCCCTCGTGCGCGTCGGCGGCTTTGGTGTCGTCGATCACGCTGTAGCCGGTGAAGAACTGCTCGCCCTCGGTGCCCATCTGGGTCCCCACCAGGCCGTGGGTGTGGCTCATGTTGGACAGGAGCGGGACTTTCGCGCCCAGTGTCGACGACCCGACGGATTGCTCGTTGAGTACGTTGCCCGCCTGATCTCGGGTCGTGGTGTCGGACCGCAGGCTCTGTTGAGTAACGGACGTCCCGAGTACCCCAAACCGGGAGGTGCCCGTCCAGACACTGCCGTCGGTCTCGGTCACCTCGTATCCGCCGCCCTCGGGCAGCCTGCCCTTGTCCTCGTAGTACTCGTAGGCCGCCCGCCCTTCGCGGGTGCCGTAGAAGCGGATGTTGCGCCCGTGGATGTCGATGGTGCTACGCGAGCCCTGCAGGCTCATGATCGGGTTGGTGGCGCTGGCGTTGCCGCCCCAGCCGCTGCGGTCCATCTCGTCGACCTTCACGTCGCCGCCTCGCTCCTGGGTGTAGGTGCTCGTCGAGGTGTTCTCGTAGGTGCCGCCGAGGCCCAGCGACGCGCCGGCCACATCGCCATTCACACCAAAGTTGAAGTCCCAACCGGATTTCTTGGTCGCGTTGCCGGTGGTGTCGAAGTCCTCCCTCGTGTCCTCGGTGTGCAGCGTGCCGCCGGCCTGGCCGCTGAATCCCGTCTTGCTGCCGTCGATCGCATCCGTCTTGGACACCCCGCCCGATCCGGCGACGCTGACCGACTTCACGCCGCTCATGTCGACATCGACGCTGCCCGCGACCTCGCCCGCCACCTCGAGCCCGTCGTCCCGCTTGTAGGAGCGTCCCGCATTGCGTCCCACGGTCATCGAGTCGTCGTCCAATCCGAAGATGAACTTGGCCGACTCGGTGGTCTCGCTGCCCTCGCCCTTGCGGGTGACTTCGCCGCCGGCCTCCAGGCGGGCCGCGAACTTGCCGTCTCGATAGGCGCCGTAGAGCCCGACGGTGCTCTTCTCGGTGCCGTCGTCGACGACCTCATTGTGGGTATCGAGCAGTCCAGCCTCCGCCGCGAAGCTGCCATTCTGGAATCCCGCTGTCGCGGCGCGCTGGAGGGTGTCGGCCCCATCGGTGTCCTGGGTCTGGAGCTGGACGCCGGCCATTCCCGGGCCCGCAGCTCCGTACGACTCCGCGGACCACTCGGGCTCCGGGTCGGTCACTTCGCTGGCGCCTGCGGTCGTGGATTGCGCGGGAGCGGCTGCACCGATCAGCTTCGCGGCGTCGAGGTAGGTGTCGATCGAGTCGTTGGTGTGGGCGGGACCGGTGACCACGTGCTGGAGCGCTGGCGCATCCCCCAATTCCTGGGCGGTCACGTCGTTGGTCGGGCTGAGCTCACCAAATGCGAGAGGCGCGGGGGCCGGCAGTCCGTCCAAGGCCTTGGCCTGGGCATCGTGGAGTGCGATCGCCTTTTCCTGGGCGCCGACGGCTTCGAGGCCGGCCACGAGGGCCGCGTGCTCGGCGGCGGAGAAGCCCATCGCGCCATCGTCGGCCTCGAGCTGGGCGGCCAGCGCCAGGGCGAAGAGTCCGTGATCGGTGGCGTCCGCCTCTGCAGCGATCGCCTGCTGCGTTGACTCGAGGTCTCCCTCGGCGACGCCGGTCATCCGTAGCGTGTCCGCCACCGCCTGATCCGACGCGACCTCCAAGCCCTTCGACCAGGCGATGTCGTGGAGCTCGATCTCGGTGCCCTCTTCGGCGTCGAGGATCCACACCACCGCGGCGCTCGCCTCGGTCTCGAGCTCCTCCTCGACCATACCAACGCCGATCTCGAGGAGCTGGAATTCGTCGTTGTCCCAGGCGATTCGAGGTTTGAGGGCGTCCCGTTCGGCGCGGTCCAACGCTACCTCGGCGGCACCGAGCAACCCCTCGAGGCCGAGCGCGGACTTGGTGGCCACGCGTCCCATGGCCTCGACGCCCTCGGGGTCGAAGGAGTAGCGCGCGGTGTTCGACGCCTCGCCGGCGGACTGGAGCAAGTCCAGGAGTGGCCGCGCCGCACCGAGGCCGCGGTCCGCCTCCAGAAGCTCCTCGATAAGCGCGCTGTCGAGCTCGCCGTCCAGGATGGCGTCTTGTGTCGCCGAATTGCTCTGGCTCTGAGTCGGTGCCGACTTCGAGGTGCTGCTTGAGGAGGAGCTGCTGGAGCTCGGTGCTTGCTTCTTGGGTTTGCTCATCGGGACCCCACAGTGCGAGCGGAAACGCTCGGTACACTGGGGGCTTAGGGCGGTCGTGGCTCGAAGGTCTGACCGGCTTCTGATCGAGTTCTGATCTGTGTTGATCAGGAGTGGTGGAGGGGCCGGGTGGCCGCCCGGTTCGGCCCTCTCAGACTTCGACATCGCGCGCAGCTGGCGATGTGCGAAGCGCGGAGGGGGTGAGCCGAAGGCGAGGGGGAAGCGCAAAGCACCAGGGGGCTGCCGACGCGAAGCGTTGGTGGGCGCCGCCTGTGCCGGCGAAAGCCCCGCTGGGCGTCGATTTGACGCGTCAGCGGCGAATCGGGGGCGGCTGGGACCGTAGGGCGCTCCCCCTATCTTTGGGACTCCTAGTCGAGCAGCTCGAGCACGACCTCGGGGGCGCCGGGAGGACCGTAGGGACCCTCGAAGCGGAGCACGGTGTGGGGCTCTTTGGGGTCGAACCACATCCGGTATTTGGGCACCAGCGGATAGGACATCTTGGTCAGAACGCGCCCCAGATAGATCCAGTCGTTCAGGTCGGGCCACATCACCATCTCGTGGGCATCCCGTCTTCCGCTGGGAAGATCGACGGTCGTCGCTCCCACGCTCTGGTACTGCACCGTGGCCACGAAGCGGTCGTTGATCCAGGCGTACAGGCTGCGTTTTGTGGTGTCGAAAGGCTGCCACGACAGCAGGAAGGGGAGCATCACCTCGGGGTAGCAGGCCTTGGGCAGGGGCAGGACGCCGGCGTGGAAGTCGACCTCCTCCCGACGGACCTCTTTGTCGGCGGCGGCGTGCACGGTGCGGACCAGCCGACCGCAAATGAGGCCCTCGGGGGTGTCCAGCATCGTCAGTGATTCTCGGATCACCCCGGAGATCAGCGGGTGCTCGAAGTGCACGGTGATATCGCCGGTCTCCTCGGCCTCGACGCGGACCTCGCTGTGGTTGGCGCCGCCCTTGTCGATGAACTCCGACGCCTTCAACACGGTGTTGAAGCTGGTCTTTGCCCGAGGAGTCAACCGGTACTTGTGCGTCGCGGCAATGGGGTAACGCGGTCGTCGAATTGGTAGGTCAGTGCTCATCGTTGCCGACTAACCGGTGCGCTATGGTGCCCCATGCTCGCGATCTGGATTTTCCTCGGCTGCGGACCCAGTCAGGGTGACCGCATCGGACCGGCCGGCCGAGACACGCCGGTGGTGACCGTCATGTTGGCGTCGGGTGAGCTCGCCATCGGACAGACCATCCTCGAAAGCGACCTGCGTAGCTTGGAGATACCGGTCTCCTGGGTGCCGAGCGGCTCTTTCCTGGCTCCAGAGCATGTGGTCGGGCGGATACCGATGCTGCCGATCCACGCCGACGAGATCGTTCTCGCCCGCGCCCTCGCCGACCCGGAGAACAGCATCGGTCTGAATGCCGTGATTCCCCGTGGCATGCGCGCGGTGCCGTACGATCCGCCCGGAACGATGCCAGTCAGTGGCGGCATGTACGTCGACTTATGGGTGGATCCCGTCGAGGGGCCGCCCTGCGCCGTGGCCCAGGCCGTCTTCGTGATGACGCCGAACCGAAACGCGCAATGGAAGGGGCATTCGCTGTTGTTGACGTCCGAACAGACCCAGGGCGTACTTGCGGCGATGGAAAACCCCTCTTTCACCGTGGTGGGCCGAAACGACCTCGACGTCAACCATTCTGGGGAGGTGGCATGCTCGCTCTGATCCTCGCCGGAACTGCCTTTGCCGTTCATGTCAACGTCGCCGCGGTCGATTTGGTCCCCGGCCAACCCATCGTCGCCGATCAGCTCTACGACGTGGACATGCCGGAGGACCTGGTGGCCGATGCGGTATCCAATGTCGAGATCTCCGAACTGGTGGGCCGCGTCCCCCGGCAGCTCGTTCCCAAGGGCAGCCTCGTTCGCGAGCAACATCTGTTCGAGGCGGGAACCGCGGCCGGGCCGGAGGCATTCGTGCCCGATGGCCACCAGCTGGTTCGGGTCGAATTGCCCTCCGGCGCCGACTTTCCGTTGCCCACCGACCGCGTCGACGTCTGGGTGAAAGGTCCAGAGGGCTACTGCATCGCCGCAGAGGCCTCCATCGTCGCCGCCGTGGATGGCCCCGATGGGGCGAAGATGGTGAAGCTGGGGAACGGCGGGATGAGCGCCGCCTGGGTCGTCATTCCGGATGCGGCGGTCGAACGCGTGCGAAATGCCGCCAAGCGACCTGTGCTCGCCCTCCGAAATGCGATCGAGGTCGAGAAGTCCGGCCGCCTGTTGTGCGGGTCCAAACCAAAGGAGACGCCATGATCGGATGGATGCTCGGACTGACCCTCGCCTTCGCTCAAGAAGCGCCACCCGAGGACACGGTCATGGTCATCGTCTCGGCGCGGGATCTCTATCAGGGGGTTGTCATCGCCGAAGAGGACCTCTACGCCGTCGAGATCCCGCCGAGGTATCTCCCGGAGGGCGTCTTTCTGTCGCCCGACCACGTCGTCGGACGGGTCCCCCACATGCGCATCCTCGCCAACGAGTTCATCAACATCCGACATCTGGAGACCCCCGCCGGGCGGGATGCGGGCGGCGTCGAGGTGGGACAGCGTCTGATCGAGCTCGCCATAGCCCCGACTCAGGTCGATGCTGAGGGAACAGTGACTCTGGTCGGTCCAGCGGCGTGTCTCGTCGCCGCAGACGTGGTTGCCCAGGGCGCGCGGGTCTTTGGGGGCAAGACGATTCTCAAGGCCGTACTGGCGGTGGAGGACCTCAGCCTCGCTGCGGCGGTAGCGGCGTCCGGCAAACTGCGAATTGCGCGTGGCGCGACGCCACGGGGCGCCAAATGTACACTTTGATCGCCCTCTGTACATTGGTCATCGCTCAAGCTGATGAAACGGTCCGGGTGATGGTCGCCTCCAAGGAGATTGCCCCGGGGACGACCATCGAGGTGGAGCACCTGACGACGACTGAGCTACCGCCGGACTACGTTCCGAACGCCGTCCTCCGTCAGCCGGAAGAAGCCATCGGCCGGGTCGTTCGAGAGCCGATCCTGGTAAACACCTACATCCGCGAGGAGCGGCTGACCGCGCCGGAGGGCGGCAACAATCTCGGCGCCATTGTCCCGCGCGGCATGCGGATCATCCAGCTGCCTCTGCCGCGCCCGGCGACCTGGCCACAGCCAACCGACATGATCGACATCGCCTACATCCGCGATGGCGCGCTGTGCATGGCTCTGGAGAGTGTGTGGGTGTTGTACGTCGAGACCCGCGACGGAAAGTTCGAGTCGTGGACAGTGGGCAGCCCGCCCGTGATCAGTGTGCTCCTGGCGGTGGCCCCCAACCAGATCCCGCAGCTCATGGCCGAGGAGGAACCCATTCTCATGCTGCGCAACCTCGTCGACATGAGCACGACCGACGCGATTCCGCGTTGTCAGGTCCCGTAGCTCAGATCTGCAGATCGTAGATCTCGCTCCTGGAATTCGATGCGGTGAGCGCCGAGCGCGCGGAGCAGATCGGCGACCACGACTTCGGCCTCGGCTGCCGCGGCCTCCTTGAGTCCGATCGTCTCTGCCTGGACCTCGAGTTGGTGCCTGGCGGCCCGACGGGCCTCCGTCTCGAAGTTGCGGTTGGTGACTCCAAACCAGCCCTTTTGGCGCGCGAGTACCTGGGAGCTGTCCACGTCGAGCTCGACGCCGAAGATCTCCGCCTCGGGCAGGCGGACCCAGACCGTGCCCGCACCGTCCATCCAGACGTCCTCGGCGCCCAATTGGCCGAGATCGATGCCGGCGCGCGCTTGGCCGATACCTTGAAAAACGAGCTCCTCACCTGCGATTACCCGGGTCAGGCCGGTCCCGCGAGACCCGTGAACGAGGGTCTGCATGGGGACGGTGGCGGTCTCGAGGCGGGCCAGCGATTGGATTTCTCCGACCACCACGATGGCGTTGAGCGGAGCTTCGGTGGTGGCGGGGAGCATGTACAGGCCCACGCACCAGGCAGCGAGACCTGTGGTGAGCATCCAGGCGGCGGTGGTAAAGCGCATGAGTTCTCCGGGGTTCTGCGCAGCGTGTACTGCAAACGGCGGGCCAGCATTTCCTCCAATGACACTCAAAGAGCTATATGGCGTCCGATGCTGACCCTGGCCGCCCTCCTGCTCCTGGCAGGTTGCTCCCTTAACGAACGATCCTACGGCCCGAATGTTGTGCTGATCGTGGTCGATACCGTGCGCGCCGACCACCTCGGCACCTATGGCTACGAGCGCAAGACGGACGCCAAGCTTCAGAAATTCGCAGAAGAGGCGGCCGTCTTCACCCAGGCCTATTCCCACGCGCCCTGGACCAAGCCGTCCATCGCCTCGATGTTGACCTCCCGGCTGCCCCGCGAACATGGGGTCGGAACCTGGCACTCCCTGCTGCGGCCGGAAATACGCACGCTTCCAGAAGTTCTGAAGGAGGCGGGATATCGCACGGAGGCCTACGTTTCCCATCACGCGTTGAACCCCCAGACGACGAACCTGGATCGCGGGTTCGACGTGTACGACATCAGCGCCTACGAGGGCACCGATCCCCACAAGGCGGTCAATGCCCACAAGGTCACCGATCTCGGCATCGCGTCGCTGGAAAACCAATCAATGGAGTCCCCGTTCTTTCTGTGGCTCCACTACTTCGACCCGCACAACTACTACCAGAACCACGAGGAATTCCCCTTCGGAAAGCGGAAGATGGACCGCTATGACGCCGAGATCGCGTACACCGACAAGCAGATCGGTCGGTTCTTGAAGTACGTGGAGCACAGCGGGCGGGATGAGGACACCATCGTCATCATCACCGCCGACCACGGCGAGGCCTTCAAAGAGCACGGCATCACGCTGCACACCACCGACCTGCACAACGAGCTGATTCGCGTGCCATTGCTCATCCGCGTCCCGGGACTGAGGCCCACCCGCGACGACCACAGCGTCGGATTGCTGTCGCTGACGCCCACCATCCTGTCCCTTCTCGGACTGCCGAAACAACCGGACTTCGCGGGTCGGGCCATCGACGTCTCGTTCTGGCGCAAGCTGTCATTGGACAAGGATCGCCGGGTGTTTTCGTCGACGACCTACGAGGCCGACAAGCGCAGTGCCGTGCGCGGCGACCGCAAGGTCATTCGCGATCTCGAGAATGACACCTGGCTGTATTACGACCTGGGGGCGGACCCGCTGGAGCAGAATCCGCTCCCGACCGACGAGACGGTGAGCGGGCTCAAGAAGCAGCTCATCGATGAGATCGGCAACACGCCTCAGAAGGCCGAAGAGTTGCCGATGGACGACGAGCAGCGCAAGATCCTCGAAGAGCTCGGATACGTCGACCCCGATCAGTAGTGGTAGTTGAGGTTGGCGCCCCACAAGACGTTGCTCAAGTTCCAGTGCCCGATCTTGCGACGCTCCTGGAAGTCGTACTCGTTGGAGTTGGCCTCGTCGTAGACGTACAGCCCCGATGCGCTCTTCGCGAACTTGCGGATGTATTGGTACTTGCCCTGGATTCCGAGCCCCCACTCGCCGCCGATCCGCGGGATCTTCCCGAAGATGAACTCGGTGCCGGCAAAGGCCTGCCATCCAGGTTGGAGCTTGTAGACATCCTTTCCCTCGATGTACGAGGACTCCCAGAAGAAGGTGGTGTTGTCGACGCTGCTCTCGGTGAGCCCCGACTCGTATTCCTCCCAAGCGTAGTTCTGGTAGTGGACCGATGTGCCGGACCCGAACCACAGCATGAACCGCTTGTGAAACCGCCACACGTACCCGGAGTTCGCCTCGATCGGGACGTGAAAGAGCGACTCGGTCTGCACATAGGCACCGGCGACCGTCGTCGATCCCTTGTAGGGGTTGACTACCGCGCGTTTTCGGTTCGAGC
>Ga0315336_1005167_pt1 | contig 14541 bp, 12 predicted proteins | sample ASW5metaG_FD_204512 | JGI IMG/M metagenome (GOLD analysis project Ga0315336, IMG submission 204512) | Ammonia-oxidizing marine archaeal communities from Monterey Bay, California, United States - ASW #5 | ecosystem: Environmental > Aquatic > Marine > Intertidal zone | place: USA: California...
GCCCGAAAGGATGGGAAGGATCGGAAGCGACTCTGAGCGCGTCGGCCCGAGAGGAAGTGAGTTGCGAACTGCAGATTGTTCCCGCCGGCCCTTGCCGGCGACGGCCGTTTGCGCTGGAAGTAAGTTGCGAAGGGCGCCATTTCGGCCAGGTGGCCGAAGCGTTGATCACGGTGGGCGGAGCGCGATTCTGAGACGGGCAGAGTGCAAATCGAATTTTTCGGTTCCAATCCATCTTTCAGCGCGCGGTTCCGGTAGGGCAGGGCTTGCCGTTTAGACCTGCCCTCGGAGCCTGGGAAGAGAAAGCAGAGGGGCAAAGAGGAAACTCGCGAAACTGCGATGTTCGATGTCGGGTGCTCAATCAATATCGAATATCGAATTCTCAATGTCCAATATCGAAGGGGGATAACCTCTTCCCTTAGGTATTCGATATTGAGCATTCGATATCGTAAATTTTGCGAAACAATGTGATAACTTTAAGTCAAAACGTAACTGTCTTGCTTTTTTTCACTCTCCACGTGCCTGGACAGGTGCGCAGCCCCTGTCCTACTGGTTGCGCGGAGGTAGTAATTTCGCGCGCAGTTCCTCGAGTGTTATCGTGGGGCAGGGGGCGTCTTCGACCATTCGATTCAGTGAAACTTCGTCTTTGAAACCGCTGCCGGTAACGAGGCACACAATGACGGAATCTGTCTCAACCTGTCCTTGCCCGATCGCCTGCAATGCTCCGGCCAGGGGCACTGCGCCGGCTGGTTCGCAGAAGATTCCTTCCTCCCTCGCCATACGGATTTGTACTTGCCAGACTTCCTCATCCCGCACCAGGACCCCGGTTCCGCCCGAAGCGCGGCAGGCGGGAATCACTTCGTTGCCGTCCATGACGGTGGGGACCTGAAGTCCGCTTATTTCCGTGGTGCAGTCCACAGATTGTGCCAGGTCTTTTCCGTCGCGCAACGGACCGGCGATGGTGTCGTTTCCTTCGGGTTGGACACAGTGAACGGCCGTGCCGGCTTCCATCGCGCCCTCCCTGGCGGCCCTCTCAAGGCCCCGGGCCGTCGCCAGGGTCAGACCTCCGCCACCCGCGCTGGCGTATACATGATCGATAGGGCGGCCGATGTCCCGGGATTGTTCGGCGAGCTCGTAGCCTATCGTTTGTACCCCGGTCATACCCACCGGACTGTAGCAATACGCACTCACCTGGAGCTGTGCATCCGGGGCTGCGCCAAGTTCTCTAACCGTTTCAAACGTATCCCGGGTCGTGTCCGGATCGATGCCGAATCCCTCCACCGTATAAAGTCTGGCGCCGTAAGCGAGCATCTGCCGCAACTTTCCCTGGGGCGCCGTGGAGACAACGCCAATTTCACATTCGATATTCGCGGCCGCGGCCGCGGCTGCGAGGGCGGATCCTGTATTTCCACTGGTAGTGGCTACGCAGCGCCGCTTTTTCCGGGCCAGCATGTCCGATATTGCGGCCGCTCCGAACCGGTCCTTGTAGGAGCCGGACGGATTCAGATTTTCGAGTTTGAAGTAAAGGTGCGGGACCCCGATCTCCGGACCGATGCGGCGCGAGCGTACCAGGGGTGTGTTGCCTTCTCCGAACGTGATTCGAAACGAGGGGTCGCAGGGATGAAGCCAATCCGCAAACCGCCAGATACTCACTTGAATTCCTCGGGGAACATCTTGCTCTTGATGCTATGCGGCCACAGGGCATGTGACCATCCGCCTTCGACAAGGACGTTCGCCCCGTTAATGTACGATGCATCGTCTGACGCGAACATGGCGATGCAGCGTCCGATTTCCTCCGGACGGCCCCATCGGCGAAGAGGAATCATGTCTTCCGAATATTCGCGAAGAGTCTTGCTGATATTTTCGCCACTCGGCGATTCATAGTCATCGCTCATCGCGGTGTCGATTGCGCCGAGGTTCAGTCCGACGGTCCGGATACCTCGAGATCCGTACAAGCTGGCAAGATCCATGGTGAGGGTATCCAATCCTCCCTTCGCAACCATGTATTGCGTCCCGAAACCGGAAACCCGTTCCGACTGGAGGCTGGAAATATTGATGATCACTCCCTTGCCGATCCGTTCCATGTGCGGCGCGCACCAGCGGGCGAGAAATGCGGGCGCGGTCAACATGATGCGGAGGGTCAGGTCCCAGGACTCGATGGAGATGGTGGTCAGCGGCACGATTTCGCGCCATGCGGCATTGTTGACCAACACGTCGATGCGTCCCAATTCCTTCGCGCATTGCGCAACGGCCCCTTCAGCGTATTCGAGATCGGCGAGATCTCCGGGGTAGACGGCAGCGTTGCCGCCCAGGCCGCGCACGGTCTCGGCGACCCGCTCGAGGTTGTCCTTGTTCCTGGCCAGCAAGGCGGTGTCGTAGCCGCGGCGGGCGAATTCTTCCGCGGTAGCCGCGCCGATACCTTGCGATGCGCCGGTAATGAATACTACAGGTCGTTCACTCACAGTGTTTCCTCCACATCCTCTCTCACAGGTCCATCTCGATGATCACTGCCAGGCAGTCCCCTTTATCCACCCGTGGCAAAGCGCGCAGCGTCAGGAGAATTCCGGTTTGCGTAGAATGCATTGACTCGGTGACATCCCCTCCCGGGCTCACGATGGTGCCGATCAGGTCTCCGCTCCGGATCCCGTCGCCGAGTGTAATCGCCGGTTCGAAATAGCCGGATGATTTCGCGTTGTAATTAATCTGCATGTACCCTGCGTTGGGGCGATTGTCCTCGACTACGTGTACCACGCGCGACTCCGGTGGATTCCTTTCAAGCATGCCGAGATCCCCGATCACGTTCAGGCAGCCGTTCACATAGTCTTCGACGCCCGCCGGATTACAACCCCCGCCGCCGCCCCACTCCCCGTAGATTGCCGGTATTTTCGCATCGCGAGCGACGGAGAGGGAGCGTCCGTCGAGCTCTGCGTTTGTGCCCCAGATCACGGGCAGGTTGAAGGCGCGGGCCATGCGCCGCTGGATGTCCAGAATCTCGGGATCCGGATGCAGGACGTAACCGCTCATCGGTAGAATCTTCATGGCGAGGCCGCCCGTGTGCAGGTCGATGTAATACTCTGCCGATTCAATCAATTGCGTGGCGGCATGCGCCACGCGTTCGGTGATTGATCCAGCGGGGTTCCCGGTGAAAACGCGGGCGAGGTCCAGACCGTCCGGCGCGGCGCGGCGGTAGTTCTCGAAAGCCGGCTCGTTGAGGACCGGGGCCAGCGTAATTTTGCCGGACAGCAATTCGGGCCGGATGATTTCCAGCAGGCCGCGAATCGCTGCCATGGATTCGTACTCGTCGCCGTGAACGCCCCCGGAAATGAGGAGATGCGGTCCCTCTTTTTCCCCGGTGATGACTTTTGTGGCGATTGGATGAAGATTCGGCGTGGGCATGGGTCCTGGTATTGGCTCCGTTTCTCTGGGTTTTTGTAATCCGGGTCCTGCCATCGTCCCGGCCGCAGCCCGGGCGGTGGTTGCCCGCGCTACTTTATATCTTTTCGGGGCAGTCCGGGCTGCCGGTTTTTCGCTCACGATTTTTGCGAATGTCTTTGAACACCTTATCTATGGATTTTCGAACTTCTTCTTCGTCCTTGAAGCTGTTTCCTTCGTCGAGCTCCAATATCTGCGTGACATGTCCGGACAGGTCCACCTCCTGATCGAGGTCTTTCATGATGGCGGCCTGAAAGAGCATGCCTACGACCCGATATCTCTTTTTGTCCGAATTGAGTTCGTCGTGGATGTCCGCGAACGCTTCCTCATATTGGCAGTTCGCAGCAAGCTTGGCCGCGGCGACATTTTCCGAACCGAGGATTCTTTTTCCAAGAATCCCACACCCGGATAGGAGCGAGAGGATGAGCAATCCTATGGTTCCTGTCTTCGTATTTAAACTGTGCTGACGATGCATCGTATTTGTATTCCCGGTGCCGATCGACCGGCATTCGAGCAGAATTGCCCCGTACTTATCACAGTCCCGCAAGAGCCGCCACCCCATTCGATCCGTAATGCGCACGACCCGGCGAATTCCTTTTACACCCGATTGAGCTCCGTGGCAGAGTAACTCCATGCAATTCGGTGGATATTCTTCGTCCCGCCCTCTTTTCTGTTTCGGAAAGATACCGATGGATCTCACTCGCACGCTGATCCTGGCGCACATCGTTACCGCGTTGGTTTGTGCGTTCACGATCGGAGCAGGTAAAGAGGCGGGGCTGGGCCTATTTGTATATTCGGCGAACAACGTCAGGGACGGGTACCTGTGGACGTTTGTAACCTATGCGTTCGTAAACTACGTCTCGCTCTGGTTCGTGGTTGAAATGGTGATGCTTTACTGGTTTGGCAGTCCGGTGGAGCAGTTTCTTGGCACCCGTGCGTTCGGATGGTTTTACGCCACCCTGGTGTTGGTGCCTGTCCTGATTATGCTCCTGTTTGGATCCTGGTTCCCGGATTTTGTACTCGGAGGACCAAGGTCGATTCACTTTGTGCTGTTTGTCTCATTCACAATGATCCAACCGCACGCCCTGTTTTTCTTCGGATTCAAGGCCAAATGGGTCGCGATTGTTTTCATTCTTGTCTACTTGATTCAGTTCCTTGCCTATCATATGTGGGACGATTTATTCTATTTCTTCGCCGCGCTGGGTTGTGCATTTATTTTCTTGCACCGAAGGGGCGCGCAAGGCCCGCATGCGATCACCGGTTGGCTCAGCGACAAAACCGGATTCAGTCCTTCGCGAATGCGCGCCAAATCACAAGAAAAGCGCGTTGCCCGGACCCAGGAAACCGTCCAACGCAAAGAGCAGGAGATCGACGCCATCCTCGACAAGATTTCCGAGCAGGGCCTGAACAGCCTGTCGGAAAGGGAGCGGGAGATTCTACGGAAGGCGGGGAAGAGAGGCGGGCGGTAGGTCCGGGGAATTGCGAGTGACGAAATGCGGAATGACGATTCGTTCCGGACCCTCTTTCGAATTCGTCATTCTCTATTCAATCGTCACTTTCTTCCAACTTTGCCGTTACCTCTTTTTTCAGTTCTGCGGCGCGTACTTTCGCTTTCTTGTACTGCTTGGGGTCGAGTTCCATGTGAAGGTCGGCGATGAGTTCTCCCGCGGCTGCGTAGTAGCGTGATGAGAGGCGTCCCCATGCGAAGGCTTCGATATAATCCTTCTCTACCCCGTCACCGTTGAAGTAGGCGGAAGCCAGTTTGAATTGAGCGATTGTGATGCCCCCGTTCGCGGCCTTTTCCAGCCATTTCACTCCGACCTCCAGGTCTTTGGATGTGCCGGCTCCATCCATCATTGCCTGGCCCAACTCGTACTGTGCCAAGTGATTTCCTTTTGCTGCCGACCGTTTGAACCATGACACCGACTCTTCTGCGTTTGTCTCCATGCCGAATCCCCTCAAGCATGCGTATCCCATATTGTTGAGCGCTGATTCTATATCCTGTTCGGCCGCTTTCCGCATCCACTCCATGGCATTTTCGTCATCTTTTTCAACGAGGTAGCCCCGCATTCTCGCCACGCCGTAATCATACTGGGCCTGCGCGTCCCCGGATTCCGCCTTTTTCAGGAGGCCATCCATTTCCTCTTCAGTGGTGATCTTGTTTAATCCCGACCCGGGCTCCCATTCGACCATGGCCTCTTCGCTCTCTACCGCGAAGCCGGAATCCGGTGTTTCCTCTTCCTCCTGTGCGGAAGCGAAATACAACGGGCCCGTGAATAGAAGGATGCAACCACTCGTGAACAGTGTCAGTCTTTTCAGCATGATGTTTCCTCGGCTGTCGGGTAGAACTATGTCAGGAGCAAGTTTAGATCCTCTTTGGTGAGGCTACGGATAAGACTGTTGTCAGCGGTGATAATGGCATCCGCGAGATCGCGCTTGGTTTTCTGGAGTTCAATAACTTTTTCCTCCACCGTATCCCGCGCGATTAGTCTGTAGGCGAACACGCGGCGCGTCTGGCCGATTCGGTGGGCACGGTCGATGGCTTGCGCTTCCACGGCGGGATTCCACCAGGGATCGAGAAGAAACACGTATTCCGCGGCAGTCAGGTTGAGTCCGAGCCCGCCGGCCTTGAGGCTGATGAGAAACAATTTGCAGTCGTCATCTTCCTGGAACCGGTCCACGCGGTCCTGGCGATTGCGCGTCCGGCCGTCGAGGTACTCGTACACGATGTTTTTCTTATCGAGCTTCTCGCGAACAATACTCAGAAAGCTCGTAAACTGCGAGAAGACGAGCGCCTTGTGCCCTTCTTCGGCCACTTCGGTGAGCCGAGGAATCAGCAGATCAAGTTTCGCGCTTTCCTCCGGGAGTCTCTCCGGATCGATCAGCCCCTGGTGGCACGCAGCCTGGCGGAGGCGCAGGAGAGCTTCCAATACGTGAATCTTGGAGCGGTTCATCCCTTCGCGTTCCACCCGGTTCAGGAGAGATTGCTGAAAGTGTTTTCGCAATTCGTCGTAATGTTTCCGCTGCGTTGGGGGCATGTCACAGTAAAGAGTTTCTTCCATGCGTTCGGGAAGATCTTTCGCGACCTGCGATTTTGTGCGTCGCAGAATAAACGGACGGAGAGCCTTGCGAAGCATTTCGCGGGCGTGCTCATCGGAAGTTCGCGGATCTCCGGCGAACAATCTGAAAACGCCGGCGGTTCCGAGCATGCCGGGATTCAGAAAGTCGAACAGGCTCCACAATTCTCCGAGGTGGTTTTCGATCGGCGTTCCACTGAGTGCGAGGCGATATTTAGCCTGGAGGAGGCGGGTTGCCTTGGATGCCTGTGTCTTTTCGTTTTTGATGGCCTGGGCCTCATCCAGTATCGCGTATTCCCATTCAATATCTTTTATGAAAGAAATGTCGCGGCGCAGGGTCCCATAGGAGGTGACGACGACCCCGAACTTCCGCAAGTGTTCGGGTTTTCGAACGCGCTGGATTCCTGAATGCTCCAACACCTCGAGGTGGGGCGAAAACCTCTCTGCTTCCCGGCGCCAGTTGAAGAGAAGGGAGCTTGGCACGACCACCAGGGACGGGCGCCCGGACGAGGTCTTGTCCCGCTTTGCGTGGTGCGCGGTAAGCAATGCCAGGACCTGAACTGTTTTGCCGAGACCCATGTCGTCGGCAAGGCATCCGCCGAATCCGAAGGTTTGAAGAAAAAACAGCCAGCCCAGACCTTCTTCCTGGTATTCGCGCAACGTTCCTTTGAAAAGGGGATGAGACTTCATCGACTTGACGGATGAAAACCGCTCCAACTCTTCGCGCATTCGAAGAAAGGTTTCGTCGCAGGTGGCTTCCGGCTGGGACGCGAGGAGCGCATCGAGGAATCCTGCCTGGGTAGTTTTGAAGCGGATGTGATCTTCTTCGATGGTGCCCATGCCCGCCATGGCGGCAAATTTCTGGAGCCACTCATCCGGAAGCACGCCGACGGATCCGTCACCGAGCTTGATGGTTCGCTCTCCTTTTTGCAGTGCCCTGAGCAGGACAGGGAGATCCAGGGATTGGCCACCGAAGTCGCAACCACCCCGTAGTTCGAACCAGTCGATGCCGCTGCTGACCCCCATCGACATTTCTCCGGGACTCCGGAACAGTTTTCCTTCGGCTTTCACCTGCCAGCCTTTGCTCAAGAGTCTCCACACCGCGTCGGAGAACTTCGTCGAAGCGATTTCGTAAGGATGATCTGTCATGTAGTGGCTACGACGCGCGGGACGGACGCCGATCTGTTGAAGTAGGTCCACGGCTTCTGATTCCGAAGCTTCATCCCGCACCAGGAATTTGTATTCCTTTTTGCAGAACACGCCGGGCCCCGGTTCGTGCATGGGAATAGCTTTTCCCTGGTACAGGAACCGAACCGCCGCTCTCAGGGCGCCCGCGGTATTCTGCTGATCCGGTTTCACCAGAAGTTCGGGGACCGGCGGAGTGCATACTTCCTGGTACATCAACTCATCGGGGAGGATCAGCTGGGGAACTTCCCTTCCCTCCAGTGCGCCTTCTACAAATTCCTTTCCTGCCTCGGCCGGAACTTCGAAACGATTCTCCATACGAAGCAGGCTGATCCATGAAAACGAATCCGAGTGATCCAATCGCGCAATGGAGTCGGACCAGATGACCCACCCATTCCACAGAAGGAGGCGGGGTGAGGAGAGATCCCTGCGTTCGTCCCCCCGGCGCAGCACTCCGGTGACGACGTACGGGTCCGCCTCGTCGAGGCGGTGAACCTCTACCGCGAATTTCCATGGATCTCCATGGTCCATCTGAATCGCGGGAACATCTGTCTCGAGGTCGGCAGGCTCAATCCCGAATCGCCCGGTATCGCACAACATCGGAAGCAGAGTATCCTGGATGGAGAATGGAAGTTGAAACTCGGCATTGATGGACCCGTAATCATACCCGTATGCGTACGAGCGATCGATACGCGCCAGGATTGCCAGGATGCGCCGGTCCAGGGGGTTGGTAAGTTCGTCGATCTCATTTCGGTTTATGCGGACGGCCTTACGTTTCCCCAGGGAGCCGTCGTTTTTCCGGGTGCGGCACAGAGGGCGAATGGTGGGAAGCCCCGAGTGATAGGTGTCTTCCAGGTTGAGCCTGTACTCGATATTCAGGTCCAGAATCGGTTGCGGCGCCGGCTTGACGTCGGAAACGGAGTTGATCTTTTCCAGGTGATCCTTCCAGACTACCAGTTGCTGGTCCGGATCTCCGCCGCGTACTCCCTGGCTCGAGACGAACGGGGAATCCGTATCATCCGGTCCCTGATCGGGATTCCACATCTCCCCGTCTTCCTCGTATTCACTTACGAGGTCGAGTTGCCTTGATCTTGCCGGCAGAAATGACTCCTCGTCCGCCTTCAGCAGCGAGGCCCAGATATGCTTGCAGAAATATCCCCGCACGAAGTGTGGACAGGTGCACGAAACAGTGAGCTGGCTGTCGTTCAAAGCCAGGCCTACATCGTACGTTTCCGCCCCCCGCACGGACGCGGCGATGGATCCTTCCCTGCGACCTTTCAATTGGACCCGGCCGCCTTCGAAATACTTGCGTCCGCGGGTCCGGATGTTGCTGAAAAAATAGGGCTGGAGAGATTCGAGGCTGCTCACAACCAGCTAGGACGACAGATCCAGGCCGGAATTACAAGCCGAAAGGGTAAAATACGGCCTGATTTCTTCAATTCGGCGCGTTTCAGATGCCGGTGGCCATTTGATCCTCAGGATTACCCATCCTGCCGGACCATGGACTCGAGCGCGATTCTGGGGCAAACGCTGTCATGGATGAAGTCAATGAGGATGGTTGCCACCGATCGAATTCGCTTTTCGACGGATGCATCCAGGCAGGCGCCCTCCGGATCGAACGCGCTCTGGACATTTGCGACCGAGACCGGCCCGGGCAGCACGATGGCTCCCACGTGTGAGCAGACCCCGCGTAGATTCTCAAGGGACTTGATTGCGCCGATCACCCCGGCCGCAACGCCGAGCAGCGCCACCGGTTTGCCCGCGAGCACGGAGGGGAAACCCAGGTTTTCTATGACCAGCTTGATCACACTGCTGTAGCCCCCGTGGTATTCGGGCGTGGCCAGAATGATACCCGTAGCGCCGGACACGATTTGACGCAGTTTTTCCGGATCGGGCGCGTCCGGTTCCAGGCCGGGCAAGGGAAGATGCAACAAGGCCGGGTCGATTACGTCCAGATGAATGTCGCCACGGCCGCGGATCTCGTCCTCGACCAGGGCCGCCGCTTTCGACGTATAGTTGCCGGGACGTACGCTGCCCTTGATCAGCACGAGCCGAATTCCGTTGGCGGAAGAGTCATTCATGGTCTGATTCCTTACATTTTCAAGTGACCGGGTGGAGCATACCATACGACGCGGTCGTTGGGGATTGACAAAATCTGATCCGCATCGCATAGGAATGGGATGGATTCGTTAGAGACTCAGAAAAAAGCCGGTAAATGGATCTGCAGGATTTGCGGCCACGTTTACGATCCCGCGGAGGGCGATCCCGATTCCGGGATTCCGCCCGGAACCCCCTTTTCGGAAATTCCCGATACCTGGTACTGCCCTGATTGCGGCGTAAGCAAGGACGACTTCGAGCCGCTTGATGACTGATTTCCGAGGTTGGTGCAGACACCGCGGATAATGTCCGATCCTCTCGTCATCATCGGAACCGGCCAGGCGGGAACCACCGTGGCCAGGGAATTCCGCAAACTCGACGCATCGACGCCGATGATCCTCATCACGTCGGATGACGGCCGAATCTATTCCAAGCCTCTTCTCTCCAATGCGCTGGCGATTGGAAAAGACGCGGATGCCCTGGCCATGATGCCGCCCGATCAGTTCGCCGGGCAGGTGGATGCGGTGATCCACGCAAACACCCGGGTCCACGCCGTGGACCCCCAGTCACGCGCGATCCGTTCCGATGCCGGAGAGATTTCGTACCGGCAGTTGGTGATGGCGGTCGGCGCCGACCAGATACGAATTCCCGTCGAAGGAGACGCCAACGAGGATATTCTTACGGTGAACAGCCTGATGGATTACGCTGTTTTTCGCGCGCGGCTTTCCGCCGGAATGCACGTCAGCATTTTCGGCGCCGGATTGATCGGCAGTGAATTTGCCAATGATTTGCTTGCCGCTGGATACCAGGTCGCGCTGATTGATCCTGCTCCGTATCCGATGAGTCGGTTTGTACCGGAAGAAACCGGGCGGGACCTGCTGGATGCGCTGTCCGGAATCGGTGCCGTCCTGCACCTTGGGCGCACGGCAAAAGCCGCATGGCGCGAAGACAACGGGTACCGGGTTGAGTTGGACAATGGAGAGTCCTTTTCCACAAACCTGATTCTGTCCGCCGTGGGGTTGAAGCCCGGTGTGGACCTTGCCCAGGCAGCCGGGATCAAGACCGATCGCGGGATCGTCGTCGACCGGTTTTTACGAACCTCAGACCCGAACCTGTTTGCGATTGGAGACTGCGCCGAAGTGGAAGGGCTGGTGCTGCCGTTTATCATGCCGATCATGCACGCGGGGCGCGCCCTGGCGAAAACCCTGGCGGGGGAGGAGACCGCGCTGGTGTATCCCGCGATGCCGGTGACGGTAAAAACCCCGTGTCTTCCCCTCGTTTCCGCGCCCGCGGTGCACGGGGAAGAGATTTCATGGAAATCAGAAGAGGTTGAAGGGGGCAAGAAGCTTGCCGGGTACGATGAAGAGAATCAACTCAGGGCGCTGACCCTGACCGGCGGTGCAACGAAACAGGCATTCGCCGCCTGCCGCGACATACCCAATTGGCTCGGACCCGCTTCGTAGCACGGGTATGCGACCCGTGTAGCGGAGCCCCGAGCACACAAATGCGGCACATAGCACAAGACCCGAAGATTGAATGATGTTGGATATCGGAAACGATTGGTTCTGGTTGGGCTTTGCTACACGGGTCACATACCCGTGCTACGGGGACCGGGCTTCCCCCTGCTTCCGTCCTTCGTCATATCGTCCGGGCGTTTTGAATCCGAATGAGCCGGCACGCCGAGAGAATGGTTTTTGACTAGGTTTTGGAATTCGGTTTGAATTGGGACTCTCAACCAATACCAATTTACCCTGTCGTTCAGGCGAGGTGCGGAAATGCATGAAATCGAAATAGGAATTGTGGGCGCCGGGGTTTTCGGCGAAGAGCATGCGAAACACTTTGCTTGCATGCCTACGGCCGAGATCAGCGGAATCTTCGATCCGGACACCGCGAAGGCGGAGAGGCTGTGCGGTCTGTATGGAGGGCGTGCCTGCGCGTCTTTGGCGGAACTTCTCGGGGACAACGAGATCCGCCTGGTATCCATCGTCACGCCGGAATCGGCGCATCGCGAAAGCTTTCTGGAGGCGGCGGCGGCAGGGAAAGCGATTTACCTCGAGAAACCGCTCGCAACCACCATGGAAGATGTGGCCGTCATCCTTGACGCCTCCCGCAATGTAATCGCATTCGGCGGCCACCTGCTTCGATTCGAAACCCGGTACCGGCAGATCGGCGAATCACTGGCGGAGTATGGGCGACTGTTTCACATGAACTTTCGCCGAATGCGTTCGTTGGCAAATAAGGTTTACTATCATCGCACGCATCCCGCGTTGATCTTACTTTCCCACGATTTCAATCTTGCATCGTGGTATGCGGGGTCGCCGTTCGTCCGGGTCATATCGCTGGAAGGCAGATATCGCGGGGAGGAGACGCCGGATACCGTAAGCGTCCTGGTGGAGTATGAAAACGGCGCTACCGGATGTTTCGAAGGGGGGTGGGCGATTCCCGACCAGGCAGGGTACGATGCCGATGACCGGTGCAGTGTCGCCTGCGAGAACGGGGCTTTTGAACTTCGAACGCCGGGCGTCGACTTTTATCAGTATCACGCCGACGGGGTGCAGTTTCCAAACCCGTACTACGACATAAAGGTAGGCGGAAACATGTATGGTCCCTTGCGCGCGTCACTCGACTACGCGGTGGATTGTGTCATTCGTGGAGAACAGCCCGAAGAGAACACGCTGGAGCAGGCCGCGGAGACGGTCACCATCGGGCTTGCCGCGATTCGGTCGGCGGAAGAGTCGAGATACGTTTCGCGGGAGGAAATTCTTGGGAGTGTTTGACTGAATTTGAGGTCTGAAACTGGGTGAAGCGGGATCTCCGTCCTCCTACCGAAAGTCCCGGTCCGGTCGGGAAGAGGAGGGTTTTGACTTGGAGATTGTTCTCAGGTTGAGGCAGAATGGACCCAGGGTTGGTCTTGATGCTCGTATCCCTTTCCATCCGTAATTTTGCTTTGGTCGAGCGCACGACTGTGGAATTCGGTCCCGGGCTGAATGTGATCACCGGGGAGACCGGTGCGGGGAAGTCCATTCTCATCGGGGCCCTGGGTCTCCTGCTCGGAAACCGTGCCGACAAGAGCGCGATTCGGTCCGGAGAGGATAGCTGTTTCGCGGAAGCGGTGTTCGACCTTGGTGACCCCGCGCCGATGAACGGATTGCTCGAGGAACACGGGGTTCCCGCCTGCGAAGGCGGCCAACTGATTCTGCGGAGAGTGGTTCGCGCCTCCGGCACCACTCAGAACGTGATTAACGACCACTCGGTCACCTTGCAACTCATGAAAGAGGTGGGGACCCTGTTGGTAGACCTGCACGGCCCACACGACCACCAGTCTCTTTTCGATCCCGATTTCCAATTGGAAATTCTGGACGCGTATGGGCGACACGAAAAAGAGCTTGCCGCCTATTCCGCGGCGTACGAAGCCATGTCGGATCTACGCCGCCGACGGAAAGCGCTCGAGGAGCCCGACGAAACGGTCGCCGAGCAAATCGATCTGCTCACCTACCGGATTCGAGAGCTGGAGGAAGCAAGTCTTGATGTCACGGAGGAGGCGGAAATCGAGCGCGAGCATCGTACGCTGGCGAATGCACAGGAGATCCGGTCCCTGGGCGCGGAGATCGGGGATGCATTGATGGATTCCGAAGCGGCTGCCGTCGATTCGGTCGCGCGTGCCCGGCGTGCCCTCGAGGAGCTTGTTCGCCTGATGCCCGAAACGGCGTCCTGGTTGGAGGAAGCTGAGTCCGCGGCGGTCCAGATCCAGGAACTGTATCGCTCGGTACAAGCTACGCTTGATGCAATCGACGTGGAGCCAACCCGGCTCCAGTTTCTCGACGATCGGCTGGCAACCTACCAGAAGATGAAGCGCAAGTACGGGCCCACGGTGGAAGAGGCCCTCGGTGTGCTTTCATCTTCAAAAGAGAGGCTTTCGGACTTGTCGTCCCGCGAGGAGCGCATTCAGGAACTCGACCACGCGATGGAAGAGACGAGCGGCAAAGTACAGTCCGCAGGCGCCGGGCTGCGGAAGAAACGCAATGCGGCGGCAAAGAAGTTGGCAAAGGCCGTGACCGGGGAGTTGCGGAGCCTCGGATTCGAGCGCGGGGCCTTTGCCGTAAACATCGAGGGTTCGGGCGAGGCGCGGCCCTCGGGACTCGACGATGTGGAATTCGGGTTTGCGCCGAATGTCGGCGAGGCAATGCGACCCCTCCGGACGATTGCATCCAGTGGTGAAATTTCACGCGTCATGCTCGCCACCAAGGGCGTCCTTGCAGAACTGGATCGGATCCCGGTACTGATTTTCGACGAGATCGACGCGAATATCGGTGGAGAAATGGGCACCGTGGTGGGCAGGAAACTCGCGCGGCTCGGAGAGAACCACCAGGTGCTGTGCATCACACATTTGCCCCAGGTAGCGGTCTTCGGCAGTGCCCACCTCGCGGTTCAGAAGGAAGTCAGGCAGAATCGCACGTTCACCGGTGTCAACATCCTCGAAGTCGATGAACGGGTTGACGAAATTGCGCGCATGCTGGGGGGAAAGGATCAGACCGGGGTAACCGTTGATCACGCGCGGGCGATGTTGAAGTCCGTGAAGTAAGGCGGGCTTCTTACGTAAGGCGATTCCGCGTTCGCAGTCAGCCCCAATTCTGCTCACTTAGAGCGTTTTAATTAAAACTGTAGCCGCACGAGGCGAACCAATGAACCGCATCTTCCTGGGTCACGGTCTGGAAGGCCGAACCAATCGCCCGATAGAGCGCTTTCTCAGTAC
>Ga0315336_1005168_pt1 | contig 14539 bp, 10 predicted proteins | sample ASW5metaG_FD_204512 | JGI IMG/M metagenome (GOLD analysis project Ga0315336, IMG submission 204512) | Ammonia-oxidizing marine archaeal communities from Monterey Bay, California, United States - ASW #5 | ecosystem: Environmental > Aquatic > Marine > Intertidal zone | place: USA: California...
ACTCTGATGCTGACTCTGACTCAGCTACGGGTTCCGGTGCGGACTCCGAAGGGGATTCGGAAGCCTCCTCAGCCACTGGCGCTTCGGCCGATGTCGTCTCGGTCGCCGCTTCTTCGGTCGCCGCTTCTTCGCTCGCCGGTGCTTCGCTCGCCGGTGCTTCGGTCGTCGCTGCTTCGGTCGTCGCTGCTTCGGTCGGTGCCGCCTCCGCCGCCGCCTGAGTGCGGGCGCGGTAGGCCTCCAGCACCGTGTCGCGCTCGTCCTCCTCGACGTCCTTCAAGCTAAGCCCTATCTTGCGTTGCTCGGGGTCGATCTTGATGATCTTGACAGCCAGCACCTCCCCCACCTTGACGATCTCTTCGGGAGTCCCCACTTTGCGGTTCGCGAGTTCCGAGATGTGGAGCAGCCCTTCGAGGTCTTCGTCGAGTTTCACAAAGACGCCGAAGTTCGTGATCTTGGTCACCTCACCGCCCACACTGGTGCCCACCTCGTACTTGGTCGGAATCGCGCTGTGCCAGGGGTCTTCATCCAGCTGCTTGATCCCGAGAGCGATTCGCTTGCGTTCCTGATCGACCTGCAAGACCTTGGCACGAATAAGATCCCCCTTCTTGACCACCTCGCTCGGGTGAATGACCTTTCGCGTCCAGGACATATCAGCCACGTGCAGGAGGCCATCGATGCCGTCCTCGATCTCGACGAACGCGCCGTAGTTCGTAAGGTTTCTCACCCTGCCCTCGATATATTTATCGACAGGGTACTTGGCTTCGACCTGTGTCCAGGGATTGACCTCGACCTGCTTCATGCCGAGCGAAATCTCTTGCTTTTCCTTCTTGATCTCGAGAACCACAACCTCGATCTCATCCCCAGGTGAAACGACCTGGTTGGGATGATTGATACGCTTTGTCCAGGACATCTCCGAGATGTGAACAAGGCCCTCGACTCCGTCCTCGAGCTGCACGAAGGCGCCGTAGGTCAACACGTTGACCACTTTGCCCTTGAGGCGGGAGCCGACGGGATACTTGGTCTCGATATTGGACCAGGGGCTCTCCTGTTTTTGCTTCAGGCCGAGCGAGATACGCTCCTTGTCCTTGTCGACCTTGAGGACCTTGACCTCCATTTCCTCGTCGATCTTGAGCAGTTCCCCCGGGTGACTGATCCGCCCCCAGCTCATGTCCGTGATGTGGAGCAGGCCATCGATCCCACCGAGATCCACGAAGGCACCGAAGTCCGTGATATTCTTTACGACCCCACGGCGAATCTGACCGATCTCGATGTCATCGAGGAGGTCGCGCTTCTGGGCCTCGCGCTGTTCCTCGAGCAGTTTGCGGCGCGACACCACAATGTTCATCCGAGCTTCGTCGATCTTGATGATTTTGCACTCGAGTTCCCGGTTGATGAACTCGGCGATATCACCGCTGCGGCGAATGCTGATCTGTGAGGCCGGCAAGAAAACCGGCACCCCTATCTCGACAAGGAGGCCACCTTTGATCTTGCGCGTGACTCGACCCTTGACGAGGTCGCCTTCGTTGTAGATGGAGATCACTCGCTCCCAGCCGCGAATACGGTCCGCCTTGCGTTTCGAAAGCGCAATCATACCGCTGTCGTCCTCGACCGCCTCGAGCAGGACCTCGACCTCATCTCCTTCCTGGACCTTGCTCGGATCCTCGAACTGGTCCAGCGGGATGATGCCCTCGGACTTGTATCCGATGTCAACGATGACGTCATCGTTGATGATATTCACGATCTTGCCCAGCAAGATGCTGTCGGCCTCGAAATCCTTGACCGACTGATTGTACACTTCCCCCATGTCGTCCGAGGTGACGACACCGAGCGCCTCGCTCATCTGACGGTCGAGTTCCTCCTGGTTCAGGTCATACTTCTTGACGAGAGGATTGATTGCCATAAGTCGTTAGTCCTTTTCAGGCCTCGCGAACGAAGCCCATCCATACAATGAGTTGTGCAGGGGGCGAACCCTCCTGCGTAGCCTAGAGAAGCACCGACGGCTCCTCGGAAATCATGGGAGACGGCGGGGCTTGCGGCTCCGACCCTTCTCCCGCCCTGGACTCATCATCTGCCGTCTCCTCTTCCGGCAGCACCTCGTACGCTCCCACCTCGACGGCGAGGTGGCGGTAAGCGCAGGAGAGCCGATCCATGAAAGAGTCCGCCGATTCTGTTGGATCGATAGTCAACGGATGCCCATAAATGATCTGGACCTTGCCCGGACGTGGCAAAAACTTGTCGCGAGGCCACAGAGCGTAGGTTCCTCGGATCAAGATGGGTAGAACTGGTGCACCCGAGCGTCTGGCCACGAGCGTGATCCCTCGCTTCAGAGGCTGGAGCCGGCCGGCCCGGGACCGCGTTCCCTCCGGGAACAACACGAGGGCACGCCCCTTCTGGAGGACCCGCACGCAAATTTCGAGAGCCTTCCTGGGCGCCATGCTTTCTCGGGGTACCGGCAAGCAATCGTACCGCTTCAGGAGCCATCCCAGGACCGGAACGCGAAAGAGTGTTTCCCGAGCGAGATAGCAGGCGCGGCGATCGAGACACGCACCGACGAGCAAGGGATCGAAAAAACTCTGATGGTTCCCGGCAAGAACTACAGCGCCCTTTCTAGGCACACGATCGACATGCAACATGCGGACATCGAGAAACAGGAGCGCGAAAAGGCGACAGAAGCACAGGCTCACGCCGTAGAAAAAGCCCAGGGCCAGACCGCGGTCACCGGTGCGAATGTGGAGCGAAGCATCATCGGCTCTTTTCCTGCCCACCGTCCCTTCCTTCCCATGTACCGGCTTCGTGCTCACCGGTTCCCTCCACGAACCTCCGCGGGGGAGCCATCACCGTTCGGCCGAGTCGCCGACTCGACTTCTGCCAGGATCCGCTCCACCACCTCCTTCACCGTCATCGAATCGGTCTCGATGACCGTCGCGCCCAGCGGCACACGCAGAGGCGCTATGTCCCGGTCCCGGTCATGTCGGTCCCGCTCGAGAACGTCAACGAGAACGTCCTTGTAGGTTTGCCGCTGCCCCTTCTCTTCGAGATCTCGCTGCTGGCGACGAGCGCGCGTTTCGGGGGACGCATCGACGTAAAACTTGTAGTCCGCTTCGGGGAAGATGACCGAACCCATATCACGTCCTTCGGCAACGACGCCAGCCGGCTGTGCCGAACGCCGCTGAAGTTCGACCAGCAGGCTCCGGTAATGCGGGTCATTCGCAATCCGGTAGATCTGCGGCGTCAGGTCACGGTCCTTGAGATGCCGGGTCACGTCGCGATCGCCAATAAAAACCCGGGTCTGATCGGCATCCTCCTCAAAACGGAGGTTCATATCGTGCACGATCCGTTCCACCTTCTCGCGGTCATCGAAGCCTCCTCCGCTCTCGAGGACGAGGAGTGTCACCGCACGGTAGATGTAACCGGAGTTGAGACAGGGGAGCCCGAGTCGCCGAGCCAGGATCCTCGACACCGTGCTCTTCCCGGAACCGCCGGGACCATCCACGGTGATGATCGTGCGCGTTTGACTGCCCGCCGGCGCTGAAAAGTTTGTTTCGTTTTGGATAATAAAGGTGCTTAACCCGGTGCGGACCCGGATTAATTCTCCCGCTCCTTCGGACGGGAATCTGGGATCTTAGCACTACCGACGGGTAGCGTCCATGAGAAATCAGGCTTTTGAGCGGGTGTTGGGCAACGCCGCGTTCAGGCTGCCCGACCGGAACCCCTCGAGGTCCAGGGCGACAAACAGGAATCCAGCGCCCTTGACAACCTCGAGCACCCGCGAACGAGTCTGCGGGTCGAGGAGCCGTGGAAGGTCTTCTGCCGGCACCTCGATGCGAGCCACTTGATCGTGGTGACGAAGGCGGCAGATGCGAAACCCGAGGTCGCGCAATCCTCTCTCTGCGGCCTCGACCTGTCTCAACTTCTCCTCCGTGATCCGCGAGCCATAAGGGATCCGCGAGGAGAGGCAGGGGGCCGCCGGTTTGTCCCAGGTAGAAAGCCCAAGCGCCTGGGAAAACCGCCGTATTTCGGCCTTGTCGAGTCCAGCCTCCAGGAGGGGGCTGCGGACGTTTCGCTCGTCCCTTGCGCGCAGGCCCGGGCGGTAATCACTGACGTCGTCAGCGTTCGAGCCATCGAGCACGTAAGGAATCCCTGCGCTGAGGGCATACTTCTTGACCGCTCCGAAAAGCTCGCTCTTACAATGATAACATCGGCTGCCGTCGTTTCGTCGGTACTCTGGATTGTCGTACTCGTGCGTCTCGAGCACTGTCACGGGAACGCCCATCGAGGCGGCGGTCTCCTTGGCATCCTCGAACTCGTTGCGATCGAGGCTCTCCGAAAAAGCGAGCACCCCGATCGCCTTCCCCCCCAGAACGCTCCGTGCGACCCGAAGGAGAAACGTGCTGTCGACTCCCCCGGAGTACGCGATCGCCACACTGCCAAGAGATGACAAGATGTCTGTCAGACGGACAAACTTGCCGTCGCGGAACAGCTCATCTCGAAACCCCCAGCGCTCCAGGGCCTGAGTCTTATCGCGATCTTGAAGCATACCCCGGATGCTAACACGGTGAGGGATGCGACTCAATCGGGAACGGGCCAGGCTGGACCTTGTGGTGCAGGCGTCTCGCCTGCCTGCAGAGGGCTCATTCGGTGTGCCGGCCCCGACCCCCACAATGGTTCAAGGGGTGGTTGAGGTCTTCCCTGTACCTTGGTAACCAAGCTTATAGCTCGCAGGCGGGACGCCGGCACCACAATGCTGCGAGGGTAGTAGATGTTTTGCCTGTGCTCTCAGTAGGCAGGCAAAAAAAGACTCGGCGGGCAAAGAGACCCACCGAGTCACAGGCTGATCGCAAAAAGCTATCTATATATCCGAGTACATCATGAACTCGTGCGGGTGCGGCCGCAGGCGGACCTGGTCGGCCTCGTTCGTACGCTTGTACTCGATCCAGGTGGAGAGAACATCTTCGGTGAAGACGTCGCCTTTCAGGAGGTACTGGTGGTCCTTCTCGAGGCTATCGAGAGCCTCCTCCAGCGATGCCGGAGTGGTAGGCACCTTCTTGTCCTCCTCCGGAGGAAGGTCATAGATGTCCTTGTCCAGCGGGTCGCCCGGCTTGATCTTGTTCTGGATGCCGTCGACGGCAGCCATGAGCATGGCCGAGAATCCAAGATAGGGGTTGGTAGACGGATCGGGGCAGCGGAACTCGAGGCGCTTCGCCTTGGGGCTGTTCGAGTACATCGGGATGCGGACCGCGGCGCTGCGGTTGCGGCTCGAATAGGCGAGGCGATTCGGGGCCTCGAAGCCGGGCACCAGCCGTCGGTACGAGTTGGTCGTCGGGTTGGTCAGCGCCACAAGTGACTTGGCGTGGGCAAGGATTCCGCCAATACCGTAGATAGCCATCTCACTCAAGCCCGCGTACTGGTCGCCGGCGAAAAGCGGCTTGTTGTCCTTCCAGAACGACATGTGGACGTGCATACCACTGCCGTTGTCCTCGAAGAGCGGCTTGGGCATGAAATTGGCGACCTTGCCGTGCCTCCGCGCGACATTCTTGATGATGTACTTGTAGAGGAGGAGGTGGTCGGCCATCTTGACGATCGGCTGGAAACGCATGTCGATCTCGTTCTGACCGCCGGTAGCCACCTCGTGGTGGTGAGCCTCGACGTCGATGCCGCAGTCCGCCATCAGCAGGCACATCTCGCTACGCATGTCCTGGAGCGAATCCGCAGGTGGCACGGGAAAGTAGCCTTCCTTGTAGCGCAGCTTGTAACCGAGGTTCGGGGCCTCGTCGGCGCCCGTGTTCCACTGGCCTTCCTTCGAATCGACGAAGTAGTAGGCTTCGTTGACACCCGAGTCGAAACGGATGTCGTCGAAAATGAAGAACTCCGCCTCCGGTCCGAAGAACGCGATGTCCGCGATACCGGTCGACTTGAGGTAGGACGCAGCCTTCCGGCAGATGTTCCGAGGATCCCGGGTGTAGTCCATACGGGTGATGGGATCGATGATGTTGCACAAAATATTGCACGTCGGAACCTTGGTAAACGGGTCCATGAACGCCGTCGTCGGATCCGGCATGACCAGCATGTCACTTTCCGAAATTCCCTGCCAGCCTCGGATGCTCGAGCCATCGAAGCCGATCCCATTCTCGAACGTATCCTCGTCGATATTCTGAACGGGGACCGAAAAGTGTTGCCAGAGGCCAGGGAAATCGATGAAACGCACGTCAACGATCTTGACGTCGTTTTCCTTGAAGAGTCGAAATACATCCGCAGGCGATGTCGTGGGTTTGAACTCCATGAAAAGCCTTTCCTCCTATGAGAACGCGAGTCCTGAAAAAAACATTCATCCGAATTGGTCCGACGCGTCCTTAGCGCGATCCTTCCGAACACACACAAGATTGCCAGGGTGAAGCGTCTCGTTGCTAACGGACTCTCCGCGGGACCCACGCGAGGAGGACCTTTGCATCGCAGCTGGCAAGCCGATTCCGGAAGGCTATAATAACCCCGCTTTATAGCAAGGACTCGCCGAGAGTGAAAAGAAAAATCTTGGCCCCAACAAGCCAATCTTCCACCCCCCCCGTGCCCATCGCCGTCGGCAGAGAGTGAGTTCAAGAAGAGCCCCCATGCCTCCGGGTTTTTCCACTACAGTCCTGTTTGCCGGCTCCTACCTCCTCGGCAGCGTTCCGTTTGGGCTCCTCATCGGCCTCGCCCGTGGAGTGGACATCCGCCAGACCGGCAGCCGCAACATCGGCGCCACCAACCTGGCCCGAGCCCTCGGACGCAAATGGGGGCTGGTTGCGTTTGGTCTCGATTTCTCCAAGGGTCTCGTCCCTGTGCTTGTAGCCCTGTACGTGGAGAGCTCGCACCCGGCCGCGGTTTCGCTCTCTCCGGCAGGCTGGCTCGCCCCCGGCATGGGACTCGCCGCCACACTCGGCCATGTTTGCCCCCTATTCCTCCGATTTCGGGGGGGCAAGGGGGTGGCGACCACGTTCGGCGCGATGGCAGGCCTCGCCTGGCTCCCGACCATCCTGGGGGCGGCTCTCTGGCTCGTGCTTTACGTGCTTACCCGAACGGTGTCGATTGCCTCCGTGGCTGCTGGGGCCGCTGTCCCGATCCTGGTAGCCGCGTTGGAACGGGACCGCGCGGGGTACGTCGGTATTCAGGTCGTTTCCGCGCTGGTCGCGGCCCTCATCGTGGTCCGCCACCGCTCGAACATCGCGCGCCTCATGCGGGGCGAAGAGTTTAGCTTTGGGCCCGGGCCCCAAGGGACGAAAGAAGAGAAAGAGGAGAAAGAAGAGAAGGCAAGCAAGGAGATCGAAGATTGACAGACCCTACACCATCGAAAGACGACAGACAGAGAGTGAAGATTCTCGTTCTCGGCGACGGCGGCTGGGGTACGGCACTCGCAATGGTCCTCCACGAGAACGGTCATGCCGTCCGGGTGTGGGGAGTCGATGCGGAGTACACGCGCCAGGTCCATAGCACGCGAAGGAACCCGAAGTTTCTTCCTGGCGTAGTGCTACCCGAAGGCATTCTTTTCGGCTCGGACCCGGCCCAGCTCGCCGACGGCGTGGTCCTGGTCGTTTCGGTGATCCCCACCCAGTTTCTCCGTTCCGCTCTGACGCATATCGGCAGTCACCTTCCGCCAAAGGCCCCTATCGTTTCCTGCTCCAAAGGGTTCGAGCGAGGTAGCCTTCGGCTACCCTCCGGCGTCGTCTCGGAGCTCCTGCCCGCCGCGGAGGTGGTCGTTCTCAGCGGTCCGAGTCATGCCGAAGAGGTCTCCCGCGGGCTTCCTACCACGGTGGTGGTAGCGGCGGCTGAAGCCGAAAATGCCGCCGGAGTGCAGCGCCTGTTGAACGGCCGTCGGTTCAGAGTTTACACGAGCGGGGACCCTGTCGGCGTCGAGGTGGGTGGCGCGGCAAAGAATGTCATCGCCCTGGCCGCGGGCATCTCGGACGGTCTGGGCTTCGGGGACAACACGCGGGCGGGTCTCATAACTCGCGGCCTTCATGAAATTACCCGCCTGGGGAAAGCTCTCGGAGCCCAGGTGGAGACTTTTGCGGGACTCTCCGGAACCGGGGACCTCATTGTCACCTGCACCAGCTCTCACTCTCGCAACTATACGGTGGGCTTCCGCATAGCTCGCGGAGAGGGCCTCGAGGACATCGGGCGCTCGACGGAAACGGTGGCGGAGGGTGTCGAGACCACCCGGTCGATCCACGAGCTCGCGCGGAATCTCGGGGTCACCCTACCGATAACCGCCCAGGTACATGCTGTGCTTTTCGAAGGGAAGTCACCGCGTGAGGCCGTTGAAGACCTGATGTGTCGCGAGGTAAAGGAAGAGCGACATTGAGCGGTAGACCCGTCCCCGGGGCTCCAGCGGGCAGACCGGTAAAAAAACCCTGTCCGAAAGCGCAAGATCGTCCCGGATGTAGCCGATAGCAGTGCAGTCGCGTTGTGGGCTCACACGGAGATGCCCCCGGGAAAGTGACTCACGCACCTGAGCATAGATGGCGATGGACAAAAAGACGGTACTTGTAGTCGATGACATTCCGCTCATGCGAACCATCCTCGCTAAGTACGTCAATTCTCTTGGCCTGAAGATCCTCAGCCAGGACTCAACTCCGGGCCGCGTCGAGATTCTTGAAGCGGCCAACGGAAGGGAGGCTCTCAAGCGCCTCAAGGAGACAGACGTGGATCTGATATTCCTGGATCTCATGATGCCCGAAATGGACGGGCTCACCTTTCTCAAGGAAAAGCAGGGCGACGCTCAGATCAGTGGGATACCCGTGATCGTATGCAGCGCCCTGGGCGAGAGGGAGACGGTCGAGAAGGCCCACGATCTGGGCGCTCACAGTTATATCGTGAAGCCCTTCACGTTGAAGGCTGTCGAGGAGAAGTTCCGCGAGGTCCTGCACGCTTTCCAGGACTGACGGCAGACGTCTTGCTTCCCACACGTACGACCTGGCTGGTCCTGAAGGCATTGTGGTGCAGGCGTCCCGCCTGCCTGCCAAAAGCTTGGCTACTAAAGAATGCAGGCGAGACGCCTGCACCACAATAAGAACTCGGTGGACAAGCGCCGAGAATCGGAGATCATTTGTATTCTGAACATCTTCTCAGTACAGATCTCCACAGAGAACCTCCCCATGCGAATCATCGCGTTTCTGGTCGCCGTCAGTTTGGGCGGCCTCTCTGGCGCCATAACCCCAGTGGGCGCCGAGCCGCCGTGCGGGATCGAGAAGCGGGTCCCGTGGACCACCTCCAAGGTCAAGGGGACGCCCGACCCACCGACTCCATATCGAACGGAACGCGTCTTCGAGAAGCTCCAGTTCCTGGAGCCCCTGGCCCTGACCCACCATCCTCAAAGCGACCGTCTGTTCGTCGCCGAGTATCTCGGCAAGATCTACTCGTTCCCGACGGATCCGAGCACCGAGAAGGCCGATCTGTTTCTTGACCTCGACAAGATCGTTTACGGCTTGGCTGTGCACCCGGAGTTCGCCAAGAACGGCTATATTTACGTAGTTTATCTCGTCGACCCCGACCCCCTGAGGGTGCTGCCCCGCGGCGCACGGCTGTCGCGGTTCCAGGCGAGCTCTCAGGACCCACCCCGCGGTGACCCACGGTCCGAGAAGCTCCTTGCCGAGTGGCGGTCGGGTGGGCACACCGGTGGCTGCCTCAAGTTCGGCCCGGATGGGTACCTCTACGTCGCGGTGGGCGACACGAGTGAGATTGCCGATGCGCACGAGACGGGCCAGGATCTCGGCGATCTGCCGGGCTCGATTCTACGCATCGACGTCGATCACCCGGAGGACGGAAAGCCCTATGGCATTCCGCAGGACAACCCGTTTGTGGACGACGAGTATGCGCGGCCGGAGATCTGGGCGTACGGCCTGCGTCAGCCCTGGAAGATGAGCTTCGACCGGGTCACCGGGGAGCTCTGGACCAGCAACGTCGGGCAAGACCTCTGGGAGATGGTCTACCGCATCGAGCGAGGTGGCAACTACGGCTGGAGCGTCACCGAAGGAACCCACTCCTTCCGACCCGAACGCGCCCTGGGTCCGACTCCGGTTCTGAAACCGATTCTCGAATACGATCACACCCAGAGTCGTTCCATCACCGGAGGCTTTGTCTACCGTGGGGCGCGGCTGAAGGACCTCGTCGGCGCGTATATCCACGGTGACTACGACACAGGCAGGGTCTGGGCCCTGCGTTACGACGGAGAGAAGGTGACCTGGCACGAGGAGCTGGTCCATACGCACTTGAGGGTCGTGGGTTTCGGAGAGGACAGCTCCGGCGAGCTTTACATCGTCGACCACGCCGGTGGCGGTCTCCACCGCCTGGTCCCCAACACGGTGTCGGACATCTCTGCACAGTTTCCACGCCAGCTGAGCCAGACGGGGCTCTTCGCCTCGACCGCGAATCACACTCCCGCACCGGGCCTCATTCCTTACTCGATCCTTGCGCCGAAGTGGTCCGATGGGGCTCACAAGGAATGGTTCCTGGCCATGCCAGGCACGTCCAAGATAGAGCGGGATGCGATGCTTTATCCGAAGAATGCACCGGGCGCACCCCCCGGGTGGAAGTTTCCCGATGGCACGGTCATCGTCGAAAGCATTTCTCTGGAGATGGAGAAGGGCAACCCGGCAAGCCGGCGTCGGCTGGAGACCCGGATCTTGCACCACAAGCGCCTGGCCGGGAACGATGACTTCGGGGACCAGCTCTGGCGGGGTTACACGTACCTGTGGAACGAGGAGCAGACCGACGCGGCCTTGCTCGAAGGGCCCGCCGGACTCGACCAGACTTACGAGATCATCGATGCGGAGGCTCCCGGCGGCAAACGGCAGCAAACCTGGCATGTCCCCAGTCGCGCGGAGTGCTCGGTCTGCCACAACCTGGCGGCGAAATTCGTCGTGGGGGTCAACACGCTGCAGATGAACAAGGACCACGATTACGGTGGTGTCGTCGACAATCAGTTGCGCACGCTGGAGCACATCGGCGCCTTCACCGAGCCGCTCCCCGAACGCCCGGACAAGCTGCCCCGCCTTGTGGATTATTCCGATGAGAGTCAGGATCCGGACCGCAGGGCGCGGTCCTACCTGCACGGCAACTGCTCCTACTGTCACCGCAAGTGGGGTGGCGGCAACGCCGAATTCCAGTTGATGGCCACGCAAGACCTGTCGGAGACCGGGACCGTCGGAGTGCGTCCGGGACAAGGGACGTTCTATATTCCGGACGCCAAGGTCATCGCACCGGGAGACCCCTACCGCTCGATCTTGTTTTATCGCATGGCGAAGCTCGGATCCGGGCGCATGCCCCGCATGGGCTCGGGGGTCGTGGACCGACGCGGTCTCGCCCTGATTCACGACTGGATCCAGCGACTGCCCGCGGATTCGGGCAAGCATCCGAGCTCAGAATCGGCCAGCCGGCCAGGAGCGGAATTCGCGTCAGCTCTCGAGAAGCTTCAGGCCGGGGAAGCTGCCGGACGAGCCGAGGCGATCGCGCGCTTGCTGGCCTCGACGGAAGGGGCCCTCCGGGTCATGAGATCCGTGGACCATGGATCCTTGTCGAAAACCGTTCGCGAGGAGGTCATAGCAGCAGCAGTGAAGCACCCCGCTCCGCACGTGCGCGACCTGTTCGAGCGCTTCCTGCCGGAAGAGCAACGAACGAAGCGACTCGGGAATGTCATCAAGCCGGACGCGATTCTGGCTCTCGAGGGGGATCCCGCGCGCGGCCAGAAGGTGTTCTTCGATGCAGCGGGCGTCCAGTGCAAGAACTGCCATCGAATCCATGGCAAGGGACTCGATGTGGGTCCCGATCTGAGCCAGATCGGCAAGAAGTATGAGCCCGCTCGAATGCTCGAGACCATCCTCGAGCCCTCGAAGGAGATCGACCCGAAGTTCGCCGCCTACGTTGTCGAGACCACGGAGGGCCAGGTTTTCTCCGGACTCCTCGTGAAGAAGACGAAAGAGGAGGTCGTCTTGAAAGACGCCCAGAACCAGCAGACCCGGGTGACGGCGGACGACGTGAAGCTTCTGGTCCCCCAGCCGCAGTCGATGATGCCGGAGCTTCTGCTGCGCGATATGACGGCAAGGCAGGTCGCCGACCTGGTCGCGTATCTCACCTCGCTGAAGTAAAGTAGCCGAATGCCCCCGCCAGAGTCCCATCCCGGTTCTCGCTCCGTTTCTTGTCGCCGCCGGAGCGGGGACGGCGTCAGCGCGGCGAACGACGTCATCGTCGTTGAAGAGCCCCTGGAGCTGCGCGTGGACGGGACGGCGGTTGCAACCGTGATGCGGACCCCCGGGAGCGACCGCCACCTGGCGCTCGGTTTCCTCCTCACCGAGGGATGGATCTCGACCGCGGCCGACGTGGGCGCCCTGTCGCTCTGTGTCCGACAGCAGACATCCCGAGAGGACGCCAGCGTCGCCTCGAGCACGAGAGACACCGAAGAAGACGAAGAAAACGTCGTTGACCTGCGTGCGCCGTCGGGTGTCCTCCTGCGGTCTCCGGCCGATGCGCCACGGCGGCTTCCGGCCACGTCGAGCTGTGGCGTGTGTGGCAAGCGGACGATCAATGAAGTGCTGGCACGGACACCGCTCGAGCGCTCCGGGACGGCTGGCCCCAATCCCTCATGCATCGACGCGGGCGACTGGAAGATTTCCGACTCGACCCTTCTCCGGATGCCCGAAAAGCTCCGCGAGAAGCAGCAGATCTTCCGGACGACCGGCGCACTCCACGCCGCCGGCATCTTCACGGATTCTGGCGAGCTCCTCCACCTGGAAGAAGACGTGGGCCGCCACAACGCCGTCGACAAGGTTATTGGGTGGGCCTTTCTCGAGGGACGGCTGCCACTCCGAAGACATGCGCTCCAGGTGAGCGGCCGGGTCAGCTTCGAGATCGTCCAGAAGACGTATGCGGCCGGGATCCCGTTCCTGTCGGGGGTCTCCGGCGTGTCGAGCCTCGCCGTCGACCTGGCCGAAAGGGCGGGAGTCACGGTCGTCGGTTTCCTTCGTGGAGATTCCTTCACCGTCTACACGCACGCCGACCGAATTTTCGTGGCATAATAAGAAAAGCAAAGTCTAATACGTGTCCATCGAATTCACTCCGAGAGCCTCGTTATGAGCACGAAAAAGTGGGAAGAAAAGGTCGGGCTCGCCCGCATGCTCGTGGGCGGTGTCATCATGGACGTCACCAACGCCGAGCAGGCACGCATCGCCGAGGACGCGGGTGCGGCCGCTGTCATGGCCCTCGAGCGGGTTCCCGCGGACATCCGGAGGGAGGGGGGCGTTGCTCGCATGGCTACCGTCGCGAAGATCCGCGCGATCCAGGAAGTGGTCAGCATTCCGGTGATGGCGAAAGCACGCATCGGACACTTCGTTGAGGCCCAGGTCCTGGAGGCCTTGAAAGTCGACTTCATCGACGAGAGTGAGGTGCTGACGCCGGCCGACGAGGCAAACCACATCGACAAACACCCCTTCAGCGTCCCGTTTGTTTGCGGCGCGCGCAATCTGGGCGAGGCGTTGAGGCGAGTCGGCGAAGGAGCCGCCATGGTGCGTACGAAGGGCGAAGCCGGAACGGGCAACGTCGTCGAAGCGGTGCGGCACCTTCGACTTATCACCTCTGAGCTCCGGCGCCTCACCCAGCTGCGCCCCGAGGAGCTGATGCACGCGGCCAAGGAGCTCGGCGCCCCGTATGAGCTCGTCCGTCAAGTATCGCAGACGGGGTCGCTACCGGTTCCCAACTTCGCCGCCGGCGGCGTGGCTACGCCCGCCGACGCGGCACTCATGATGGCGCTCGGTGCCGAGGCCGTCTTCGTGGGTTCGGGAATCTTCAAGTCGGGCGAGCCCGCGTCTACCGCGGCGATGATCGTCAAGGCGGTAACGCACTGGGAGGACGCGCAGGAGCTGGCCAGTATCATGGCGGACTTCGGCACTCCCATGCGCGGCCTCGAGGTGAGCTCGATCCCACCCGAGGAGCGTCTGCAGGAACGAGGCTGGTAGGCCTCGCGATGAGCGCTCCCCCCGCAATCGGGGTGCTGGCCATTCAAGGTTCCTATCCGCTACACCTCCGTGCGCTCGGGCGGCTAGGGGTCGAGGGCCGCCCCGTTCGCAAACCGGCCGGGATCGAAGGCCTTACCGGACTCATCATCCCGGGCGGCGAGAGCACGACCATGACGCTCCTGGCCCAGGAGTACGAGCTCTTCGAGCCACTCCGACGCGCGGGTCTCGAGGGGCTGCCCATGCTGGGCACCTGCGCCGGCGCCATCATCCTGGGCCGAGGGGAAGGTCCCCCACCGCGGCTCGAGCTGGCTCCGGTCGAGCTCGAACGCAACGCCTACGGCAGGCAGCTCGATAGTTTCACGGCGACGCTCGAGCTCGAGCCGGAGATTTTCGGCGAGCCTTTCCACGGTGTCTTCATCCGCGCCCCCAGGATCGTCGGTACCCAGAGTCCTGAGGTGAAGATCCTGGGCGAGCATCAGGGCTCTCCGGTTCTCGTCCAGAGCGGAAAGCTCCTCCTGTCGACGTTCCACCCCGAGCTGACGGAGGATCTGCGGCTCCAT
>Ga0315336_1005169_pt1 | contig 14537 bp, 16 predicted proteins | sample ASW5metaG_FD_204512 | JGI IMG/M metagenome (GOLD analysis project Ga0315336, IMG submission 204512) | Ammonia-oxidizing marine archaeal communities from Monterey Bay, California, United States - ASW #5 | ecosystem: Environmental > Aquatic > Marine > Intertidal zone | place: USA: California...
TGGATCTTGCAGGTGGTGAGGAAGGAGAGGCGTCCGCCGGAACAGGTTCCGAAGATGCCTACCTTGCCGTTGAGGTTGCGGAGGGAGCGAAGATATTGCATCGACGCTTCCAAGTCTCCCACTGCCTGGTCGTCGGGGATTCCCCCGGCGGCCCGGACCCTGGCTCCGACCTCATATGGTTCACCGTCGCCGTCCCGGTGGTACAGGTTGGGGGATATAGTGATGTAGCCGTGGTGGGCGTATCTGCGGGCGGCCTCCCGGTACCATTCGTCCCAACCCGGCGCGTGGTGAATCAACACCATCCCCGGGAATGGCCCAGCGCCTAAAGGCTTGGCGATGTAGGCGTTGATCGTGTCACCGTTGTGACCTTTGATGGAAGTGGTTTCAGCTAGCATGCCTTCGTACATGTCAGTGGTATACATAATGCACCCCTGTTTTAGAATCCCCATAGCTTGAGGCCGGCGGGGCGATACGTCAAGTGGCAGCTGTTCAGAGGGTCTAGGGGGCTGCCAGAGATGCCTAGATGTGCAGTACCCAGGGCTTGTGGAAACAGACGAGCTATCGATTTAGCTTCGCTGTGGTCCATTAGTAGAGCATATAACCTTAAGGGTGCGGCCCCCAGGGTGCCTCGAGCAGAAGTTTGTTTTGTTGCTTCTGGATGAGGGGCCGCAAATGTACCAGAAAGGCCCTAAACCCTTCGTCGGCCACTAGCGCAGCCCAGTGATTGCGCCGGTCTGCATCGTCGTCAAATTTCCATAAGTGAACGAGTTGATTTAGGTCGCCAACATCGCTGGTGAAGTATCCGACAAGCTTAGCGTCGTAACCTCCCTTCTGCAGCGCCGACCACCCTAATTCCAAGTAATGCTGGATGGCTTCGCCCAACTTGCCGGAGTAAAGATTGTAAGTGCGAAGTTCGAATAGAGCCATTATCTACTCTAATGATGACTGGATGCGATTCGCCCAGGGTTTCAGGATTGCGTAGATGGAGTCGTTGACTGGGGTCGGGACGCCGTTTTCCCGGCCTAGGCGGACCAGGGTGCCGGTGATGCCTTCTAGTTCCACGGTCCGGCCCTCAGAGAAGTCCTTGGCGAGGGAGGCTCGGCCTTGGGCGGGGAAGCTGTCCATGGCGTTGATGGCCCGGTCCAGTGTGCCTTCGATTATGGGCGCGCCGCTGGCTTTGCCGACAGCCAGGGTTTCTTCCATGGCGGCGATGATGAGGGCACGGGTTTCCGGCAAGGTCCGCATCTCTTCGTAGACTGAGTTGGTGGCGGCGTTAACGGCGGCGGGTCCGGCGATGGCGGCGAACTTCATCCACAGCATCCCAGGCATGTTTTCTTGAAGCTCCACCCGCCAGCCGGCGTGTTTGAACATTTCTAAGAGGTTCTTGCCTCGGTCGGTGATTCCCTGTTGCATCTCGCCGAAGTTTCCCGTGCCGGGCCCCCCTTGTGATACAACGCCGGGTTCGACGATTCGTCCTTCCATGAATACCGAGCCAATCATGACGTGTTCCGCGCCAAGGACGGCGGCTAACTGGTCGCCATTGTCGACGCCGTTCTGTTGGGTTAGGACGATAGTATCCGGTCCAACCAGAGCCTTGGTGGCTTCGATGGCGGGACCGTTCTGGTACATCTTGACGTTGAACAGCACCAGGTCCTGGGGTCCGGCGTGGGTGGTGTCGTCAACAGCCTTTCCCGGCGCATTGAAGGAGCCGTCGTTAGTGCTTTCGACCTTCAGTCCATTCTGCTGAATCGCAGCCAAGTGGGCGCCGCGCGCTACAAACGTAACGTCATGCCCGTCCCGAGCCAACAGCCCGCCAAAGTAACCACCTACCCCACCGGTTCCCATTACGCCAATCTTCATGTTCGCCTCTTATGTTGGAATTTCTTGCCACAGAGACACAGAGGGCACGGAGATTTTATTATTTTCCCTCCGTGCCCTCCGTGCCCTCCGTGCCCTCCGTGTCTCTGTGTCTCTGTGTCTACTTAAGGTCTAACCGTACTGTTCACGCAGGTCCCGCTTGAGGACTTTGCCCATGACATTACGGGGCAGCTCGTCGATGAATACCACCGAGCGGGGGCGTTTGAAGCTGGATAGACGTTCATTGCAGTAGCTGATGAGTTCTTCTTCGGCCACACCGCCTTGCCGGCCAACTACCACGGCGCGTACTTCCTCACCCCACTCCACGTCGGGGATGCCGATGACCGCAGCGTCGTCGACTCTGGGATGCGACATGAGGACCTGCTCCACCTCTTCCGGAGAAACCATCTCCCCGCCCCTCTTGATGAAGTCCTTGGCCCGGCCCGACAGATAGATGTAGTCGTCTTCATCTTGGTATCCTAGGTCGCCAGTGTAGATCCAACCGGAGCGCAGTGCTTCTTCAGTGGCGGCTTCCTGCTGCCAGTAGCCCCGCATCATCCGGGAGCTTCGGGCCACTATCTCGCCCGTCTCTCCAATGGCGACGGTGCTGCCGTACTCGTCGACTATCTGGACTTCCACGTCTTCCAGAGGCTTCCCTATAGAGGTAAGTCTGCGCAGTTTCTTATCAACTTCTTCTTTCGTTCCTTCTAGCACGTGATCTTCCGGAGGCAGCATAGTGATGGTGGAAGCAGTTTCGGTCTGGCCGAAGGCGTTGATGAAGCGGGCGCCGGGGAACTTGGCTATGGCGTCTCTTATAACCTCCATAGGCATGGGGGCCGCTCCGTAGGTGATGACGTCCAAAGAGGAGAGATCGTACTCTTCGAACTTGGGGTGCTCCATCACATGCTTCAACATGGTTGGCACGAGCATGGCGCGGTCGGCCCGGTGGTTCTGGGCCAGTCGCATCCACTCTTCAGGCTCAAACTGGCGCATGATTAGCATGGTGCGGCCACCGTATATCGCCGCCAGCGATGCTTGCAGGCCGGCGATGTGGTACAAGGGCACGGTCAGTAGGTTGGACTCTTCAACATCGGGGTCCGCAGGGTTCACGGTGGACAGTAACAGCCCTGAGAAGCTCTCGTGGGTTAACATAACGCCCTTGGGAACTCCGGTGGTGCCGGCGGTGAACATTATTACCGTGGTGTCTTCGTCGTCCGACTCCGGAAAGTGCATCTGGTCGGGTATAGCGTCGACGACCAACTCGTCGTAGCTTATCCTTCCATCGGCTGTGGGACCGTCCAAGATGACTACTCTTTCTGCGGGCATCTCTCCCTGAGACGATATCAGAGGCAAGTAGCGCTCTCCGATGAAAAGAATGCTGGGCTGAGCGATGCTTAGCATCTGCTCCAGTTCTTCCGACTTGGCCCGGAAGTTGATGGGCACGTAGATGGCGTCCAACTGGGCGGAGGCGAAGTAAACTTCCAAACAATGAGGGGTGTTTACCTGCATCATGGCCACCCGGTCGCCCGCCACCACTCCCTGGTCGGAAAGGGCGTTGGCCAGTTTATTCACTCTCTCCTGAAACTCGGAGAAAGTGATTGCTTCCTCGTCGAAGAACATGACCGGTCGGTCCGGAACAATGGCGCTGGAAATCATCAAGAACTCTGAGGTATTCATTGAGGTCTCTCCTGACAGCCTTCAGTTTCTATCTTGATATCTACGTTAGGTAGAGAGTTATCCGGTAACACCGGTGGCCAATCGAGTCTCCAGATTTAACGCCTCGGCGAGGGGTAGGTCTTGACCCAGTCGAAAGGCCGTTTTGGTGGCAGCGACGACTTGAGCGTCCAATCCAGCTAAGCGGCGCGCTGCTTCCATCGCTTCGTCTATAAGGTCGTACGGGGAAATAACCCGGGTGACCAGGCCCATGGCTAAGGCTTCTGCTGCGTCGAATCGCTTTCCTGTGAACAGTATATCCAGGGCTCCGCCTAGCCTGGTATTTCTCGGCAAAGTTTGGCTGCCGCCCGCCGCCGGAATCATTCCCAACCGCACCTCTGGCAGAGCAAAGATAGTCCCCTGGGCGGCTAGGCGCAAGTCTCCCAGCAGGGTGATTTCCAGGCCTGAGCCTATGCAGTAGCCGTGAACCGCGATGACTATCGGCTTGGACAGGTTTAGGAACTGGCCCCAAACGTCCCTTTGCCAGCGTACTTGGCGGGCCACAGCTTGGGATGGCGCAGTGCCGAACTCGGTAAGGTCGGCGCCGGCGCAGAAAGCCCGGCCCTCTCCGGTTATCAGTACGGCGCCGATGTCAGGATCGTCCTGCACCGCCGACAGCACCAGGGAAAAATCGTCGCGCATCTGCATGTTGTAAGCGTTCAAGACATTGGGGCGATTCAGGCGGATGTAGGCCACGTCGTCTAGTTTGTTGAAGAGTAGGGTGTCGAAACCGGGCATGCCGTCCCTAGCCTTCCGTCCAGTTCATGTAGGCTCGGCTATATAGGTCGTCCAGGTCTACCTCCGTATACCGCAGGCCGATGTTTTCTAGATTATGAGCGTCGCTGACCTCGACCAGCATGAGGTCGTGCTCCTTGGCAATCTCCGCCACCTGGGGTTTGCGGATGTGCCAGTTGTGGATGTAGTTGTCGATCTCTATGCCGTGGACATTCTCTTCGATGATGATGTTGGGAGAGTAGAAACCGGGGTGGCAGTAGATCCGGAATACTCCTCCATTATCAAGAAAGAGTTCACTGACCTGGTATTCGTCGAAGGGATTCTGCGGTGGCCGTATTTCTATCTCCCAACCGGGGATGATGATGACCTCGCCGGGGAAGTGTTCCTCCACCAGGTCCTTGAACTCCATAGACCACTCTTTGTTGTGGTGATCGGTGATGGCTATTCCGTCGATGCCCTGCGACTTTATCTGGGCCACTACTTTCTCGGCGATGGTCAGCGACGGAGGTTGAAAGTTGAATGCTTCCCAGACATGGGTGTGCAGGTCCATTTTGACTTTCACTCAGTTGGACTCCTTTCCGGTGGATATCCCGGTCTGTCATTAAAAGCTGTCAGCCGATAGATATCAGCGGTCAGGTTTCAGTTTATGTTCCGGTGTACTTTGGGGGACGCTTCTCTAGGAACGAACCCAGACCCTCGGCACGGTCGGTGGTGCTTTGTAGCAGGACGTTCAGATCGGCTTCCAGGCGCAGTCCTTGATCCAGAGTTAGGTCAATGCCTTGGGAGACCGCTTCTTTGGCGTATCTTGCGGCGATGGGCCCACCGGCCAGGATGGTTTCGGCCAGCGTTAGAGTTTCTTCCATCAACCGCTCGCTGTCCACTACCCGGCTAACCAGACCCACGGCCAGGGCTTGTTCGGCGTCGATGATTCGCGATGTAAGAATCATGTCTCTGGCCCAACCCGGCCCGATTAATCTTGGCAATCGCTGGGTGGCGCCGTCCCAGGGGAAGACCCCTCCGGCCAGGTCCGTCAAACCGAACTTGGCATGGGACACGGCAACTCTGATGTCCCCGGCGATGGCTAACTCCAGTCCGTGGTCCATGGCGTCGCCGTTAATGGCGACGATGACGGGCACTTCGATGGCGGCGATGGCGGATGCGGCTTGGAGACTCCTAAGCCTATCCGACCCCTGGTAATCGGGATTGCCGGCTACATTTTCAGGCATGGGCTCACGCCCCACTGAGAACTGGTTTCCGGCTCCAGTCAGGAGCACCAATCGGATGGTCTCATGCTTTTGGACCGCTTGGCAAACATCGCGCAGTTCGGCGGCCATCTCTGGTACGACACGGTTGGAGGTTTCGGGACGTGACAGCGTTACCGTGGCCATCGGCCCGTCCTGTTTATAATGTAGGTAATGGTATGGAATATTGTCCTTCCTAGCACCCTTTTGTTGGGCCATCTCTGTAGGTCTGGGGCGGCGCTCCAAAACGCCAACTCGTCAGCTAAATAGTATGTCCCGCGCCGTCTCTTGACAAGGGTCAGTAGCTCTATTAACATGACTTAGCACTCCCGCACCTTGAGTGCTACAACTGTGCGCAACGGGCAATGACCCGAGTCTGAACAAGCGAGGAACAAGGAGGAGAACGTGGCAAATTTTGCGCCACTGGGCGAACGAGTAGTCGTTAAGCCCATCGAACAAGAACAAACTACCAAGGGTGGAATCTTTTTGCCGGACACTGTCAAGGAAAAACCCCAAGAGGGCGAGGTAGTGGCGGTCGGACCCGGGCGAGTCAGCGACGACGGCAGCCGCATCGCCATGGAACTTTCCAAGGGCGACCGGGTGATTTATTCCAAGTTCGCCGGTACTGAGTACAAGGACGGCGACGACGAGTACCTGATTCTCCGTGAGAGTGATATTCTCGCGAAGTTGGGTTAGTTGATTCAGCGGACCTTCGGGCCGCTTCTATACTTCGGTTCTATCTGTAAAGGATGGTGATAAAGGATGCCCGCAAAAAAGATTTCTTATTCGGAAGAGGCTCGTAAGTCCCTCCGGACTGGGATCGACAGCCTAGCCGCTGCGGTTAAGGTAACCCTGGGTCCCAAGGGCCGCAACGTAGTTCTAGACAAGTCCTTCGGTCCCCCTCAAGTATGTAGTGATGGCGTGACGATCGCTAAAGAGATTGAGTTGCCCGACGCTTTCGAAAACATGGGTGCCCAACTCTTGAAAGAAGCCGCCACTAAGACCAACGATGCTGCCGGTGACGGGACGACCACTTCGGTGGTGCTGGCCCAGGCCATCATCAACGATGGTTTCAAGAACGTTACCGCCGGAAGCAACCCCATGGCCATCAAACGTGGGATCGACAAGGCTGTCGCCTCGATAGTTGCCGAACTGGGCAAGATGTCCCAGCCCGTGGAAACTCGGGAGCGCATCGCCCAGGTGGCCAGCCTCTCAGCCCATGAAGAAGCCATCGGCGAGACAATCGCCGATGCCATGGAAAAGGTCGGCAAAGACGGCGTGATAACCGTTGAAGAGTCCAAGGGTCTGGCCGACGAGATAGAGTACGTCGAAGGCATGGCGATCGATCGTGGTTACATCTCCCCTTACTTCATAACCAACGCAGACCGCATGGAGTCGGTTATCGAAGACGCCACGATTCTTATCACTGACAAAAAGGTTTCCGCAGTAGCGGAAATGCTTCCCGCCTTGGAGAAGCTGCTTCAGGTAGGCAAGAAGAACGTTGTAATCGTAGGCGAGGATGTGGATGGCGAGGCCTTGGCCACCCTGGTGGTCAACAAGCTGCGAGGTACCTTGAACATCCTAGCGATCAAAGCTCCGGGCTTCGGCGACCGCCGCAAGGCCATGCTCGAAGACATCGCCATCCTAACCGGTGGCTCCGTCATCAGCGAAGAAACCGGCCGGAAGCTGGACAACGCCGAGTTGGAAGACTTCGGGCAGGCCCGCAGCGTTTTGTCTACCAAGGACGAAACCACTATTGTGGAAGGTAGGGGTTCCGAGGAAGCCATTCAGGCTCGCATCGGACAGATCAAGACCCAGATTGAAGACACCACCTCCGAGTTTGATCGGGAAAAGCTGCAGGAGCGCATGGCCAAGCTCTCTGGCGGTGTGGCCGTCATCAAAGTAGGCGCCGCAACCGAGATTGAGCTGAAAGAGCGCAAGGCTCGTGTGGAAGACGCTCTGTCCGCCACCCGGTCCGCAGTTGAAGAGGGTATCGTCGCCGGAGGCGGCGTAGCCTTGGTCCGGGCCCAGCGGGCTGTGGAGAGCACCGGAGACCTGTCCTCCGACGAGAGGGTGGGAATGGACATCATCCGACGCTCAGTGGAACAGCCGCTCAAGCTGATCGTTGAGAACGCTGGTTTCGAAGGTGCAGTGGTTCTTAACGAGGTCAAACAGCAGGCTGACGACTACGGCTACGATGCCGATGTCGGCGAATACGGCCCCATGCTGGAGCGTGGTATCGTTGACCCGGCCAAGGTGACCCGCTCTGCCCTACAGAACGCAGCCAGCGTTGCGGGCATGGTGCTCACCACTGAGTCCATGATTACTGAGATTCCTCAGGATAAGGCAGCCGCCCCGGCGATGCCCCCGATGGACTACTAACCAACGGATCGATTCAGTAGGTACTTGTACGACCGCCCCGAGTTATCGGGGCGGTCGTTTAATTTCCGTCCCATTCGGTGTCAAGGTAGGATATGAACGATTCCGGCTCGACCGTCTCGATTGGAAAAATCTACCCGTCCCCCGAAGCTGCCTTGGATGGGATTTCCCAAGGGGCGACTGTGCTTATCGCCGGGTTTGCCGGCTTGGGTAGTCCGAAGAATCTCCTAGGTGCTTTGCGAGACAGCGGTGTGGGAGATCTTACCTGCATCTGTCAGGGAGCTTGGCCCCAATCACCGGAAGTGATGGACGTGTCGGAGTTGGTGGCCAACGGTCAGGTCAAGAAGCTGATAACTCCCTTGGCTATGTATCCCGGTTCCGGCGGGGCAGTGGAAGCCCGTTGGCTGTCCGGAGAACTGGAGATTGAGACAATCCCACCGGGTGTGCTTGCAGAGCGTCTGCGCGCTGGCGGAGCGGGGATCGCTGGTCTCTTCTTGCCCGCCGTCCCCGGCTCCCGTTTCCAGAGTGATAAAGAGGCCCGGACATTTGGTGGTCAAGACTTCGTTTTCGAAAGCGGTCTACGGGCCGATATCTCCTTGCTGCGGGCGGAAGAAGCCGACACGTTGGGAAACCTGATCTACCGCGGCTCCCAGCGAAACTGGAACCCGGTTATGGCGATGGCCGGACGAATCAGCATCGCTGAAGTGGCCCGGATCCACGAGCCCGGTGGTATCGACCCAGAAGTGGTAATCACGCCGGGAATCTTCGTGAACCGAGTGGTTCAGGCGAACTAGCGTTTATTCGAATTATTTTTGGGTCAACGTCATTCCGACCCTTCATTGGAAGGAAAGGAATCTCATGCCACTCAACCGCCACCTCGAGATTCCGAACTCACCTGTGTCGGATGCGGAATGATATTTCGGGTTTTGGAACTGAACAAGTCCGAGTTCAGGAGTTATCGCCACGGTGACTGGGAACAAGACGTATACACCATGACCACTCCGTCAAGAATAGACAACAATCAGATGGCCCAGAGAGTGTCCCAAGAGTTGACGCCCGGAAGGGCCGTTGCGTTAGGCCCTGGGCTACCCGGTCTTGTGCCGGGCAAGATGCCGCCCGAATCTCCCATCCTTTTCTTGTCGGAAGGAGGCGCTTTGGGTTACCAAGGCGCGCCTTCGGGACAGGAGCTTGCCGCCGTGGATTCCAGCGGTCAAGGCGTTGGCTTGATTCCCGGCGGGTCTATATTGAGTACGATTGACGTATTTGCCTTGATCCGAGGCGGGTACGCGGACACCGCGGTGCTCCAACCTGCACAGGTATCCGCTCAGGGTGATTTCAGCCACTGGACCACCGCCGCCACTCCGGCCTTATTCTCTCCGGGGTGGGCCTCGGACCTGGCGAACGCACTGGGTAAGGTTATCGCCATCCTTCCCCACAGCAGGGCGGATGGGAATCCAAATATCGTTAGCCAGTGTACCCTTCCAGTGGATGGGCCTCGTTGTGTTGGGTTGATTGTTACCGACGTGGCGGTGTTGAAGGTTGGTGATGAAGGTCTGGTGTTGGAAGAAGTGGCCCCCGGTTGGAAAGCGGACAACGTCGTAGCCATCACCGGAGCGCCGCTCTCCGTGTCTCCTAACTTGCGTGAGATGTCCTTCGAACCGGTGTCCGCCCAGCTACCCAACAAGGTCTACTCCAACGGGCTTGCCGCGATTTATGACCTGCCTCAGGGTGCGACGATTATGATTGACGGGTTCGCCGGTCCGGGTGGGATGCCCAGCTATCTAATGGTGGCCTTGCGGGATCATGGAGCCGGTGACCTGACGCTGATATCCAACACGGCGGGAGTCGCCCGGGTGATTGGGTTCGGAACTCCGGCAGGGCGGCTGGCCATCGACCATAGCATTTTGGTCGATAACCACCAGATTAAGAAGGCCGTAGCGTCGTTTCCAGTTTCTCCCTCCCCATCACGACCCAGTTCCTTTGAACTGGCTTTGCAACGTGGAGAGGTCGAGGTTGAAGTCGTGCCCCAGGGTACTCTTGCGGAGCGTATACGGGCGGGCGCCGCGGGAGTCGCCGCTTTTTACACGCCCACCGCCTCCGGAACCCAGATCGCCGAGGGGAAAGAAATCCGCATCTTCGATGGCAAAGAATACATCTTGGAAGAGGCCTTGCGGGCGGACTTCTGCTTGATCCGGGGGTACAAGGCCGACACCCTGGGGAACATCGTTTACAAAGGGACATCCCGCAACTTCAACTCCGTCATGGCGCCAGCCGCCCGGACAACCATCATTGAAGTTGAGCAGTTGGTGGAGCCGGGGGGGTTAAATCCGGAAGAGATAGTTACACCTGGTGTTTTCATCGACCGCATCGTTCTTCGTCCACCGGGTTTCCTGGGTTACGAGTAGGGTGGTTCGGTCTCGATAGATCCAATACCAGTTGGTAGGAGAAGGGTTCGGTGGCTCAAGAGAACGATAAACCTCGTTTAGAGCGGGAAATCATAGCCATGCGGGTGGCCCAGGAGTTGCCTAACGGCGGCTACGTAAATCTGGGCATCGGGATTCCAACTCTGGTATCCAGCTTCGTGCCCGAGGGCAGAGTGGTCTTCTACCACAGTGAGAGTGGAGTGTTGAACTGTGGACCCTTGGCCGATGAAGGGGAAGAGGACGTCGACTTAATCAACGCCGGAGGCCAGTTCATTAAAGCCGTACCGGGCATGTCCTTCTTCAATTCCGCCGACGGTTTCGCCATGATTCGCGGCGGGCATGTCGACGTTACCGTTCTGGGCGCTCACCAAGTGTCAGCTAAAGGCGATATAGCCAATTGGCTGCTGCCCCAGAGAGGAGTCGGCAACGTTGGCGGGGCTATGGACCTAGCCGCTGGAGCCAAGGACGTCATCGTCGCCATGGAGCATACCGACCGGGAAAACACCCCCAAGATTGTTGAAGAGTGCGACCTGCCGCTGACGGGCAAAGAGTGCGTGTCGTTGATTGTGACCGACCTAGCGGTGATTCGCCGCACCAGTAAGGGTCTTGTGCTGGAAGAGGTGGCGCCGGGATGGACGGCCGAGGAAGTCCAAGGACTTACCGGTGCGCGATTAATCATATCTCCATCACTGGGAGATTTCCGTCTCTGACCCTGGAAAGTCTTCTCTATCGTTTCAACTAGGATACATCGCCGCTCCCATAAGCCGGTTGTTGGGTGTGTGGGTAGAGGACGATTCACGTTGACTCGCACTAACCGGAATGATAAGCTAGGCTTGTAACAAGGACATACCGACGTTCATACGGGAGCTTGGGTAAGCCAGGCTGAGAGGGTGACCAAGGATTGTCGCCGACCGTCTGTACCTGACCCGGATAATGCCGGTGTAGGGATGAGACGACAGCATAGAAAAGAGCGACGACCGCCAGGACCTTACCTGGCGGTTTATTTTTAAGAAGTTATAGATTGGAAGGTCCATCTGGGGCCAACACAGCTGAAGAGAAACGGGGGACGCAGTGGCGATGGCAGATGATTTAGTTATTGGCGGAAAACACTTTAAGTCTCGGCTCATCCTGGGGACCGGAAGATACCGCACCATGGAGGACATGGTTGCGGCTATCGAAGCATCTGGCACCGAGATGATTACGGTGGCCATACGGCGTTTGGACTTGGACGACCCGTCCAAGAAGACCATTCTGGACTACATCGACTGGAACAAATACCAGATCCTCCCCAACACCGCTGGTTGTGCCTCAGTTGAGGAAGCGGTGTTCATCGCCCGGTTGGGCCGCGAAGTCGGCCGGACAGACTTCGTCAAGCTGGAAGTCATTCCGGACCCCAAATACCTGTTCCCGGACGGCGCGGCCACCCTGGAAGCCGCCCGTCAGTTGGTTGAGGAAGGGTTCACGGTGCTGCCCTACATCCACGCCGACCCCACGCTGGCCATGAGGCTTGAAGAAGTGGGTTGCGCGACGGTTATGCCCCTGGGTTCGGCCATCGGTTCCGGACAGGGGATCCACACCACTGAAGAAGTAAAAATCATTCTGGAGCAGGTTAGTGTTCCGGTTGTGGTGGACGCCGGACTTGCAGTTCCCTCCGATGCTTCCCACGCCATGGAGATGGGGGCCAGCGCCGTTCTGGTGAACACCGCCATCGCTCAGGCGGAAAACCCGGCATTGATGGCAGAGGCCTTCAAGCATGGGGTTGAGGCTGGACGGAAGGCCTACCAAGCTGGCAGGATACCTTCCAGAGCTCATGCCGCTCCCAGCAGCCCACCATCCGACGTGCCCCAACCGGTACAGGCTTAAGCCAACTCGATGTTTGGTTCGGCCCTCCAGCCTTGTCTTTGCCTCGTTACTGACCGCACGTTGGGTGACCCGGAAGACTTGGTACGCCGAATCGCCGCAGCTGTGGCCGGTGGGGTCGATATGGTCCAGCTAAGGGAGAAAGATCTGCCAGGTGGCACCTTGTTGAAGTTGGCCCGAACGGTCAAGGAAGCCATCGCAGACCGGGCTCTGTTGGTGGTCAACGAAAGAGTTGACGTCGCCCTCGCCGCTGGAGCATCCGGCGTCCAACTAGGTGAAGAAGCCCTGCCTGCAGCCATCGCCAGAGACATCCTGGATCCTGACTCCCTCATCGGTAAGTCAGTACACTCCGTGGTAGGAGCTGATGAAGCAGTTGCCCAAGGGGCTGACTTTCTGGTTGTGGGCACGATGTATTCAACCCGCTCCCATCCAGGGGCCGCACCAGCGGGCCCCGAGTTGATTCGGCAGATCTCCAGGCTATGTGACATTCCGCTCATCGGGATCGGCGGAATCAACGAGGAGAATCTGGGCGAGGTCTTGGCAGCGGGAGCTACGGGCGTTGCGGTTATTACCAGGATACTGGATGCTGCGGACCCGGAAGCGGCGGCGCGGAAGTTGAAGCAGGCGATGTCGCAGGCTTGGTCGGGCGGCTCACCGGTCAGTCAGGGGGAAACTAGAGGAGGTTCCCGGGCGGGATGATTAACTTAAAGGTGAACGGAAAACCCAGGTCGCTGGATGAAAGCGTGGACTTGGCGACCTACCTTGACTCCTTCGGTGTTGACCAGCAGCACGTGGCTGTTGGATACAACGGCGATGTGCTGAAGAAAGAGGCGTTCCCTACGGTGAAATTAAAGGACGGGGATGTCCTAGAGATTGTGCGGCCCGTCGGCGGCGGCTGAGCAGATCCGAATCCTAATCGGGCCGCCGATGCCGGTCCAATTCCCGTTTTCCCCCTCCTCCAATCATTTAGACGTAGAACCGTTCTCTTTGATAACTGGCCCAGGCTTCCCGGTGTTATTATCAAATATACTTGATGTCTTTTGAATTTTGATTCGACCGGTTTAAGGACCGATCCGATGGAAGATAAAACCCTCGACCCCGCCGCCCTAGACGAGTTGTTAGGCGGCATAATCCGGGATAATCAAGAAAAGGTGGTGGGTTGGATCCGGGGCGAACCGGGCTGCTGGGGCTTCCTGGCTGGTAAAAGTGTCGCCGCCTGCCGCCAAGACTTAGGACGTCCCTTGGCCGATGGAGAACGCAGGTTGGTCTGGCACCGGCTCTGGCAATGGCTGGAACATATCAAAGCCAATGCGCTTTCCTGATTTGGGATTTAAGAGGGCGGTGGCGCATCACCAATAGTTAAGCTAATCAGGAGCTAAAGATATGGTACAAGTTAGATACATCGTAGATGAGGCGGATGCTGCCGTTGAATTCTATGTCTCCAAGCTCGGGTTTGAACCTCAACAGCAATTCGATCCTGCTATCGCAATATTGTAACATGGAGACTTGACGATACTGATTTCGGGACCTTCAGCGTCGGCGTCTCGACCGATGCCAGACGGCACCGTACCCAGTCCCGGCGGTTGGTCCAGATTCGTTTTGCCTTTCGACGATCTGGAATCGGACGTCGCAAAGCTTCGCGACGACGGAGTCGAGTTCAAGAACGATATCGTGGAGCCAGGAGGGCGCAAGCAAATCCTCTGCGTTGACCCTCCTGGCAACGTGGTAGAACTCTTTCAGTCGGAATAGATAGTCTTCGTCGCGACCTAGGCTGGACCACGGAATTGAGACGACTCCAGAACTTCGGGATTGATAACCCTAACGGCCTCGCCGCTGCAGAAAGCGCGGATATCCTCGACTATTCCACTGTAGAACGCCCGGTATCCTTCCTCCGTCACGTAACCCACGTGGGGTGTGATTACAGTGTTGTTCAGCTTCAGCAACGGATGGTCTTTGGGAAGAGGCTCCACGTCCAGAGTGTCCAACCCGGCTCCGGCGATGGCTCCGCGTTGCAGGGTGTCGATCAGCGCCGCCTCGTCAACGATAGGTCCCCGGGAGATGTTTATGAAGTAGGACGTGGGTTTCATTAGACCGAGTTCGCGCGCGCCTACCAGAGCGCGGGTGCGGTCGCTGAGCCGTAGGTGGACTGAAACGATATCGGCTTCACGGAACAGCGTGTCTTTGTCTACCAGAGTTGCTTGACACTCGGCGGCCCGCTCGGCCGTCAGGTTCTGGCTCCAAGCAATCACGTTCATGTCGAAGGCATTGCCCACCCGGCCCACCAGGGAGCCGATGTGCCCCAGGCCGATAAGGCCCAGGTTCTTGCCCT
>Ga0315336_1005170_pt1 | contig 14537 bp, 10 predicted proteins | sample ASW5metaG_FD_204512 | JGI IMG/M metagenome (GOLD analysis project Ga0315336, IMG submission 204512) | Ammonia-oxidizing marine archaeal communities from Monterey Bay, California, United States - ASW #5 | ecosystem: Environmental > Aquatic > Marine > Intertidal zone | place: USA: California...
GAGGTCGTAGTCCCATTCTACGTTGGATGCGATGGGGATGATTACTTCACGATTGACCATGCTATTGATGATGGCGGGCATCGGTGAATCGAGATCGTTCGCGGGCGGATAATGTCTTTTTTCTTTCGGTGGATCGTACGGGAGATGAGCGAAGCGCCAGTGGTACCACATGGCAAATGGTTCGCGATAGTTTTCTCCGATCCAACGATTGATCTGTTCGATTTCGTTTGATTTCGTAATGTCAAAGCCCGTCGGTTCCATCTCGGCGAAGTTTTGAAAATTTGGATCAACCGTCAAATAAGAGACATTGGGGATCTTATAACCACGTTCCTGAAAGGCATCCAGGAGTGTGTAGACGGATTTTGGGATTGATTTTCCCGCGGTTGTCACGCCGTGTGTGGGCGGATACATTCCAGTCAAACATGCACTCACGCCGGGGCTCGTCCAGGACGCCTGGCTGAACATATTCGTAAAATTAGCCGTGTGACCTAGTTGCTTATCCATCCATTTGGTGGTGTCGCGCTCGTATCCGTTAAAGCCCATTCGATCGGCGCGCGCGCAATCGAAGGTGATTAGGATGAGGTTGAGTGGGGGATTAATGTAGCGGGTGTAGACTTGATGTGTGAGGAGTCCGGTACATATCAGTGGTAGGAAATAAACCATGCCGAAACGAATCGCTTTGTTCCGATTTGTGATGATGGGCGTGGGCGTCGGCTGCAGCACGGCAAGCAATGCAACGAGCCCCAATGTACCGGCGAGCCAGTTCAGGTACACGTCTTCAATCGTTCCTGAGCGATTTTCGATAAACAGATGTTGAATAAATTCATCGGTCGCTCCGACCAACATCAACGCCGCCCAAGATCCGGCGAGTGCCAATGAGCGTGACATGGAAGGTGAGAGTGCTAAATAAAAAAACCACACGACCAAACTATATTGGATCAGATGAATTCGTTCGACGGGATATTCGGCGTGAAGTGTCAAAAGATACACGTAGCCTAACGCGCTGAATGACAACCAACAATAGGAACTCAATTTCTTGATTTTGAAGAAAAACAGACTGGAAATGAGCGCGATTCCGAGAAGAATTGGGGAGACCCTATCGACCAGAACTCCGGCGTTCTCAGTCCCTCTTGCCTCTGTCAGGAGTTTCCAGAAAAAGGGGACATACCACGCGAAAGCGAACAACAATACGGTATACGCAATGGCGGCAGCCCACCGCCATTTGGTTGAAATCGTTCTAGCCATGTGCCTTATTGTACCTTCATGACAGGTTAAACGCACCCCGTGCCGTTTTTTAGTCCCAATGTTGATGGAAATCGGCCGATGCTCTATACTGAATATAGTTTTAGTATGGATATCCGCATCTTACATATCGATATGGACGCGTTTTTCGCTTCCGTAGAGCAGGTCAAGAATCCTTCTCTTAAGGGAAAGCCGGTGATCGTTGGCGGAAAAAAAGAGGACCGCCGGGGAGTGGTCTCGACGGCGTCTTACGAGGCGCGAAAATTTGGTGTCCATTCCGCTATGCCGTTGGCTCAGGCAAAAAAACTGTGTCCCCATGGGATCTATTTGAGGGGGAGTCACGGGGAGTACAGCCGCTATTCCAAAATCATTCAACGAATCTTGTTACAGGTGACGCCTCTCGTTCAAATGGCTTCGATCGATGAAGCGTATTTGGACATATCCGGATCGATTCGTTTATTTGGAAGCGAAGACAACGTAGCAGCGTACATCAAAAATACCATTATGGAGGAGACTCAGCTCCCGTGTACGGTGGGTATCTCAAGCTGCAAGTTGGTATCAAAAGTAGCATCGGCCAACGGTAAACCTGACGGGTATGTTAATGTTGCGGAAGGTAGTGAAGCGGCCTATTTGGCGCCGTTCCTGGTCGGGGAACTGCCGGGTGCCGGACCGAAAATCTGTGAAAAGCTCAACCGAATCGGAATCTTGACGGTGGGGGATTTGGCGGGATATTCACAGGAACCGTTGAAACGACAATTCGGTGCGATGGCTGTGTCATTGCAAAAAGCGGCGAATGGAATCGGATCATCCAAAGTGACCCTCGAACGCGAGGCCAAATCGATCAGTCGCGAAACGACGTTCCCGAAGGATGTGGGGGATTGGGGTTATTTGGAACAAATGATTTCCTATTTGCGCGAACGGGTCATGCACTCGCTCCGCCACGATGGTCTGGAAGCGAAGACCGTTGTACTCAAAGTCCGATATGGAGACTTTACGACGAAGACATTTTCAAAAACTCTGCCCGAATCGACGTCACTTGATCGAGTCGTGGAAGAAGTATCGAAGGCGTTGATGAAAAAAGGGCAGGAAAGCTCGAAAAGGGTTCGTCTCATCGGGATAGGTGTAACCCAGCTCGTTCACAATCAGCATCAGCTATCGATTTTTGACGAAGCAGGAAACGAGAAATGGGAGCGGGCCACGCAAAGTATCGATGAACTTCGAGAACGGTTTGGATTCGACGCGATTCGATCTGCGAAAACCAGTACTTTGGGGAAGGGCGTAACGTTGAGTACCCCATCGTTGTCAAAATGAAAAACCCCCGGCAGCTTGCGCTACCGGGGGTTGATGTAAATAATTGAGGTTCAACTATTTAGAACGTTTCCATTTGTAGAACGGTTTGCGGTTTTGGTCTTTGCTCATATAGTTGTCCCAAACCGTTTTCGAGCCGTTTACTTCCATGGGCATGCCACCCATACGGTCATACTGAGTCTTTTCGTACGGTGTCAATTCCGGCATTGTTTCAGGAATGATGTTACACGTGATGAAAATCATTAACTCGGTTTGACGTTCGTCCGTGAGTTGTTGCTTAAACAGCACTCCCAAGATCGGAATATCTCCAAGGATGGGTACCTTTGATTCCGTAATTGTTTCATCGAAACGACGGAGTCCACCGATCATCACGCTTTGGCCATCGTCTAACACGAGAGTGGTCACGGCTTCGCGTTTCGCTTCGATCGGAATACGGTCAATTTCCGTGAGTCCGATGATGTTACTTTGCGAGGCGTTGATGGTTGCCAAGATGTCATTTTCGAATGTAACTCGAGGAGTCACCTCGAGGATCGTACCAATTTCCTTAAACTCGGTCGTGGCGATTGATGCCCCGGCGTCAGTCTGAGTCAATTCGTTGTACGGGAATTCTTGAATGATCTTTATTACGGCCGGTTCGTTTTCAACGGTCGTGATTGAAGGGTTGGCAATCAGTTCAGCATTTTGACTGGAAATCTGTGCCGAGATAACGGCGTCCAGATTGAATTTTCCATCCAATACGTTGAAGGCGATTTGTCCGCCGGTCAGCGGTCCACCCAATATTGAACCCAAGCCTAGTTTGGAGCGTTCGAACAATTCCGGATCGTCGCCCGGCTCGGCCAAAGTGTTGTACGAGTTGGCATTGTTCGATTGTGCAAACCAGTTGATGCCGGTTTCTGCTCCGTCGGTAATCAACGCATCGACCACCATGGCTTCGATACTCACGCTCTTGACCTTGAGGTCGAGAGAAGCAACCAACGTTGAGAGTTCTCTTACTTTGACCGGGATATCGGTCACAATCAATTGGCGGCTACGGGTGTCAAACGCGACGTTTCCGGCTTCCGTCAATAACGGTTTGACTGCTTCTGCAAGTTCAATCGGATTCGAATAGTTCAAATGGATTGCTTTAGAGACGGTCGGAATTACAGGTTCGGTGACATCCAACTCGGCCACAACGGCCGCGAATTCTTCCACCAAATCGCGCGGTCCTGAAAGAACGATTACGTTCGTTTCGGCATTCGCACCGACATTTAACTGGGTTTCCGCACCACCGGATGCACTATCAATCACATCGTCCAAGGTGGCCTTAACGGCGGTCGCATCGGCATTTCTGAGAAATACCATTTGTGTGTCGCGTTTAGAGGAAACGGCTTCTTCATACGTCGTTACGCGATAAACGCCGGCTTCTTCGATAATGCCGAAGCCTTCCATGCGTAAAACGATTTCAATCGCTCTTCCGAGAGGAATGTTTTCCATGTTGGCAGAAACAGTACCACTCAAATCAGCGCCGGAAAGAATGTTGATTCCAGCTTTTTCACCCAACAGCATGACGATATCATTCAAGTTGATCTCTTTGAACTTGATGTTCACCAACTGTCGCAGAGGGTCGTCCTCTGGAGCCACATTCGGGTTATATAGGCCGAAGGTCGGGCGTACTTTACTTTGTTTTGGTACCAAGAGACGGCGTGCTTGTCTGCCGTTCTCTACAATCGCTTTCGGCGGCGAAACGATCGTTACGCTATCTTCAACGTCCGTTGTCGCTTGCGCCATTACGATAATGCCATCTTCCTCAAGTCTTGCGAGAGTATCTGATTTCGCCGTAAGAAAAGCCAACTTTTCGGGATGGCCTACTTGATGGCGCGTCAGGCTTTCTTTCGCAGGACGTACGCGAGGCGTGGGAGGGACTATGGTTTGGCCACCCGCAGAAGGCGCCGCTTTCGAAGCGATCGCGGCAACTGGCGTGTCAATCATCGTCGTTACATCGAGGTGTTGCGGTGATACGCTTTCCAAGCCGGAATGTTTTCCGACCGTCTGAGAGGAGTCTGCTTTTGCCATCCGGAGCGAATTCACTTCGTCACCGAGTAGGTCAAGGCTGTCCGGCGTATTGCTCTTAGCAGTAGAGATTTCCTGGCTGTCACTCAAGGCATTGATGCGGACAACAAGATTTTTCGTTTCCTGGATTTGGGTTTTTATTTGAACACCTATCGCACTAATCTTTTCAACCAATTCCACGTGATTCGTTTTGGCCGTGTCAACGATGTGTCCCAATTCACTTCGAATCGAAGCCAACTGTTCTTTCCAGCGGATGTTCGTGGATTGACTATTCAACGAAATCGAACCGATAGATTTGTTGATTCTCGTTTCGGCAGATTTGCGTTCATTATTTAGTTTGTTTAGAAGGTTTTGATAGGTCCGTGCAACGGTTTTCAAAGACTCTTCATGCAGAGACAAGTTCGTTTTCAACTCTCTGAACTGGGTCGCTGAATTTGTGGAAGAAACCATTACCAAAGAAAGTTCTGCTTCGAGAAGCTGTACTTTCGCAGCTTCCATTTGCTGAACGGCTTCGTAGAGTGTGTTTCCACATGCGTCTTTTGCTTTCAGGAGACTGTCATCAGCACGCAACCATGCTTCGTTCAAAGCGGCATGCGCGATTTGGGGCTCCAGCAAAATTGAACTACTGATGCCGGCTTTCTCTAATTGATCAGTGGCGGGCACGACCGTAAAGGTGAGTTCATTCTTCTTCTGCACGGATTGAATGGATGCAGATTCAAGAAGAGTGATTTCGATGGTGGTTACGAATTGGGGTGACACAGCCGTTTGGCTGATGTTCACCCGCTCAATAAGATTTCCCCCTTCGAGATCCATCCGTTTGAGTTGGTCGGAAAGAATTGTATCCATCAAAGATATATTGATGGTTCTTCCGTTCGCTCCCTTGTCGATTTTGAACAGGGGGGCTTCGGACGATGTCAGGGTAATGCCAGGGGAGTGGGTGGACGAGTCCACGACCATTCCTGTAAGACTTAAGGCCCTATCGGCGCGTCTTACCCATTCATCCGTAGATACACTCAGATCATTCGTTTCGGCGAGTATACTTTGAATTGCAGTATATTTTGCCTGGTCGCCTGCAACAGTGTGATTCGCACCGTAGCTTTGCATTGTCGTTGCCAACAGTGCAAAACCGATTGCAGTTCCCATCCGCTTGATAGATGTCATTTTATTGCTCCTTCAGTTCCCGAACAATGTCGATTTCTTCACCAACTAAGGTTAGAACCACATAATCGGGTGTTATTTCTTTAACAGAAATCGGTTCCTCAAACCGAAATCCGATATGCACAACTTCTTCGTCAACGACCGCCATGGGTTTTTGCTTGTCCCAGATGATGCCGGTGACTTGCATTTGATTGGCATAGTACAAAAGGTTTTCCTGCTGCTCTTCCGGACTGCTACCATCTGCTTTTGCCATTTGGATAAAGTGCTTTCCAACCAAGGGCATGGATGGATTGCGTGCACTATGGCTGTCGTTATAGTCGAATTTAACTTCTGAAATCTTCTGGACCAAATCTTCGATGTCCATATCAATTTCTTCGAACACCGAAGCTGTTTTCAAATCGTTTGCTGCGGGGCTCGCGGCGCTGTTGGATATCGCAGCATCGGTTGAAGGGGACGTCGCAAATTGTTTGACGAATACTCCGACCAAAGCCACGCCCAATACTGCCAGCATGATTATTTGTTTTTTGTTGTCTTCATTCATGACTGTGTCTCCGCGTCTTGTTTGATGAACCGGTACGTATTCAACGTAAAGTTTGCCGTCGAGATGCCGTTTTCGGTTGGCTCAACATGTAAGTTGGTGATTTTCAAATAACGCTTAAACTGTTCCAGGCGGTTGATGAAGCTACAGACCTCATGGAAATTACCTCGCGCCGTGATGCTGTAAGGAATGGTTTCCTTGCGATCATCTAAGTCGCGCGTGAGTGGGTTCACTTCTACGAGAATGTTTTCATCGGCGGCCATGGTTTCAAATTTGCTGAACAACATGGGGATTTCGCGCCGAGAGGGGAGACGTTCTTCGAAATCACCTACGAGCATTTCGATTTTCTTAGTCTCTTCCCGCAGTCCGGCAATCGATGAATTGATTTTTTGAGCTTTTCGCAAATCCTGGAGCACTTGAGCATTACTTGCGCTTATGGTGGTGAGTTCTTCACGTTGGTTCTGATGAACCCCAACGTAGAACCCGACGACCAGGAGAGCCGTAATCCCCAGGACGGCTGCGACCGCCATCCAGTCTTTGGATGTAATCGTTCCTTTAAATAAATCACTCATGAGAATTTCCTCCGCGATTGATGATGAACTCTACTTCGAATTCACGAACATCATGCGTATCGAAGCTCGTGTCCGAGAAAGAAGAATCGTAAAACTGAAACAGACCGGAGAACTCTTCATCAGATTCGGTGAGCAAGGTAAAAGGGCTGATTGAGCTTTTGCCGTTTTCGCCCGGTACCACATATCCTTTGACCACGAGAACCTGTTTGTCGATATTTTCAGTCTTCTTTTCGTTTACTTTGGTCTGAGCGTTGTACACCGTTTTGGTGACCGGAAAACGCCGGGTATCGACTTGAATGGTGTCATACCAGAGGTTTTTCGGTGCCAGACGACCAAGGTTAAACAACTGACGCGACCAGATAATGCGGTCGGAAGCAATTTCGTTAATCGTCTGTACCTGGTCGACCAGGCTAATCTTTTTGTCATTCAATGCATTCGATTCGTCTACGACTGCTTGAAGACTCTGCAGCGCAACGGTGTTCGAATCCATCTGGTTCTTTTCTTTTCGAATATCAGCGCCGTTACTCAGGAATACCATGCCGCAAAACAGAATGGCACCCACGAATACCGCACTGGTAATCATATGAGGTAGAGGAGTCCGTTTTACGGGTCTCAACTCATCTGGGAGTAAATTGATAGTGATCATAGCTCGGAAATCCCCCTGGCAGCGAGTCCTACAGCAACCATATATTGCGAAGGATGTTGGCCAAATTTTGTCATGTCAGCTTTGCGACCAAATTTGATCGCGCCGTTTGTCGGGTCAGCGACGACAACTTCATTCACGCCCAAGTCATTACTCAGCGCGGTGTGAATCTGATTCAAAGGGGCGATTCCGCCGCTCAGGATCACGCGCTCGACAGGATGTTCGTAAAGTTGGTGTTCGTAATAGTCGAAGGAGCGTCTCACTTCAGTTACGAACCGACTGATTGGCGTGGAAATGATTTCGGAAATCGGCGTTTCAGCCGGACCGGATCCACTAGAGCCACCTTCTTCAAAACCCAAACTACTGTCGATTTGGGGAGTCTCCAGTTCATCGCTCAACGGTTCGAGGAGAGATGCGTTATCAACGCTTTCGGCCGGAGCTTCTGTAGCAGCACTCGCTTCTGCGGGTACTTCCTCAGACTCTCCAGTATTTTCGTTGATAGCCTGTATAAGTAAGTGTTCTGCCGTATCGAAATCGACGTGGCGGAATTTGGAGATGGATTGAACCAACTCTTTCGTTCCCCAATTGATATCGCGAATGAAATTCGATACGCCTTTGTTTAAGAAGTGAATGCTCACCGACGAAGCGCCGATATTGATCAAGGCGGTGGATTCTTCACCACTGAGATAGTGACACTTTTCAGCAGCATCGGCCAGTGCGAGTGAATCTACACTCAGGCAGCCATATTCAATGTCGGCGGCCTGTGCATATTGGACCCGGGAGTCAATGACTTCGTGCTTGGCAGCGACCATCAACACTTTTAGTTGATTGTTATCGCCGTCCTGCTCTTCTTCAAGCAGCGTCCAATCCAATAAAACCTCTGAAAGGTCGTAGGGGATATTGTGGGCGGCTTCAGTCTGCACGGCTTGGCCCAGTTCTGTGGGCGACACGTTTCTCAATCGAGGGTAACGGATAACGACCGTTTGCCCCGGGAGAGCGCCAACCACCATGCTCTGCTTGACGGCCAAGTGATCCATTGCTTCCCTCACCGCGTTGGCGTGGGCCATGATTGGATCTGAATTGAGTTCACCCCGGTCAATAAGAGCGTAACCGACGTCATCAACGACGAGCTCTCCTCCGGATCTCGATACCTGAACGGCTTTTACGGAGTGGGAGCCAATATCCAGTCCCACTACCTTTTTTGGTTTTGTAAAATTCACTTTACAAACGCTCCATGTTGTCTTGCTGCTAAAGGTCTCGCATAAAACTGTTGACAAATGGCCGAAACTTCCCCCTACCACACTGTCCTTCTACACGAGTTACATGGATTGTCCCACAAGATCTGGAACCTGTCAATTAATGGAGCAAAAAACAATTGGAAGGAATGATACCCCATATATAGTATTGGATACATTTTAATATACTATATAGAATATATCAAGGAGTTTGATTTTTCGATGGAGTATTGATTATTTTGGCGTAAAAATATGTTGACGTAAAAATGCGTTTAAGTAAGTTGGTACTGACTGGATAACTCCGAACTCTTGCTAAGCATCTGTTTCGGTGGCTGGTGTGTTTTCAGCGGTGCCATCGGACTTTGCATTCGTATTTTGAGAATTAAACCAATCGTTCCATTTTGGAGCTGTTTCGAAAGACTCTCCTGTAATCTGATTTAGCGAATTCCATGCCGCAATTCGAACGGCTGAACTCTTGTCTTCCAAGAAGCTAACCATTTTTTGAGCCTTGTCAACCCCGGGAATGGTACCAAGTTGTCGTAATGCTTCAGCACGCACTAATCCTTGCGGGTCATTGAGACCTCGCTCGATGACGTCCGCATATCGTCTTACGTTGGCTTCTCCCAGGAGGGCCAAAGCGGTGATGCGAACTTCGCCGCTACGGGCGTTTTCGGACAATTGGACCGCTTTTTGCAGTCCTAGATTCCTCGATGCACCGACGAGAGCGCGCAGCACATATTGAACGTTTTGAGGATTCCCTTTTTCGAGTTCATCGACCAAATACGGCCCTGCATTTTTTCCCATTCGTGCCAAGGAAGCGACGATTTTTTGTCGCTCTTCGTTATACCCGCTCTCTTCTTCTTCATTATTGACGTATTCGAGACTATCCATGAGTCGTTGGAAACGCAGGATTTCTTCTTGGGTGAACGGCTCCGCTACGACTGTTGAGCTCGTGCGGGTTCCCGTTTGAGCGAATTTGTTGGATTCGAACGTCGTCTGATCGAAAAGCACTTCTTTCACTTCTTTGTGGGAGAAGCTCATTTTCCCCGCGGACATTTTCAGATAGAAAGGATCTTGGTCATATTGAATGACTTTGCCGTTCAATTTCTTGCCGTTTTTCAATACGATCGTATCGGTGAACGCACTTGAAGACAATGCCATGATCAATATGCTGAAAAAAATTCCTCTAAACTGCATGTTATGCCTTCCTTGTGACGGTGAACGTTTACTGTAGATTCACAACAAATTAAATTAAATGGCCGAATGGGGGAGAAGCCCCATTCGGGAGTTAAAATTTTACAAATGCAAAATGACTTGTACCCGTCTTGTATATTTGAGGTTGCCCAAATCTTCGATGGCCAGGAAGCCGTTCACGCGCTCGTCGTACAGAAGGACGAACCCGCGTCCTTGACCGGCGGCCGAGAGTCCGAATAAATCTTCTTGGGCGGATGTCAGGTTTTTGTCGCCTGACGATAAGATGCCTACATCCGCGGCTACAAGCCCACCACGAACCTTCAATTGGCCGTAGGTGCGTGAATTGTGTTTCCCATTGCTTCGCGCCAAAGCCATTACCGAATTACTGGTATAAATGAGCCCGTCAATTTGGAACGGTTGTCCACCCGCGTCGCGGGATAGTTCATCATCCTGCCAGGCTTTTTTCAAGAAGAGTTCACTCATCCAGGGTTCACCGTTACTGGCGGTTTCCGGAGCGAGTCCTACTAGTCCCGCATTACTGGCAGAAAGTTCTGCCGCGGTGATTTCGACGAAGTCCGAGTCGTATTTATCGCCGTGTTCTTTGTCTCCTCCCCAGCGATAAATCGGATCGCCATCGCGGAGTTGATAATAGCGTGGTACGTACGTGGAGTCTGCCTCGTGTTTTTCGTATTCCATTTTGTTGAACAAGGTCACTTCACTCATGGTGAATGACGCCGGGTCGCCGGAATTGACCGGACCACCGGGGTCGATGGTGTCAACCGTGATCGCTTCTGGGCTCATTACATCGTAATCGGTGCTTTTTGTTTCCCATTTTTTCTTTTTCTCGTTGTATACCTGCATGGTGGCTTTTTTGGGAGAGAGATAATCCCCGATGAGGATATTGCCGCCGGCAGCGTAAGCCACGAGGTTATCGGCGCCTACCCCACTGGATTCATCGTTCAATCCATAGTCACCGCTGGAATCGTTGTAAGTGGTATCCCCGAGAAAGTACATATTACCGCTGGCGAAAATCTGACCTTTGCCTTCGATTGGGCCTTTGATGACGACATCCCCGTCAATGAATACAGGACCGTCGATCAGAATGGGATCGGCGTCGGTCCCGGTGAGAATCAAGTTGCCGTCGTATTGACCGGTGTCTTTCATTATCGTGGCAGCACCATTGCTGCTGCCGGGTAACGTGGCATCACCATAATTAGCGCCGCCGGATACACCGTAGACTGTGCCACCTTCAATGGTCCCACTTCCTTTGGAAGCGACGAGGTCAGCAAATTCAGTACCATCGACAATCTTATTGCCATTGCTATCAGGCACCACGGGAGGGAAGTCGACAGGTAGTTCACCATCGGTCATTCCTTCTTCTGTATCTGGATAATCTGTATAAAGATATTCGTTGGGGTTATAAAAACCGGTATCAGAATCGGTACCGGCCAGTTCTAATTCGTGATCAACTAAGTCTCCGAGTAAATCCTGGAGCAACTTGCCAGTGTTCGGGTCGAATTCGTGTCCCGAAACTCCGGAACCGCTCAGATCCGACAAAGGAGCGCCGGCTTTGTCGGTGATTTCACCACGGGTATAATACGAACCAGCTATCGTAGAATCCGAAGAACCTACACGGACCAATAACGATTCCAAAGAAGCTACTTTGATACGGTCGAAATTTCCGTATTCACCAGGGTCTGTATTGTTCACGCGGTCAATATTGTCGAATGTGGCGTGGCACATAATGCAGTTGATGTTTCTAGCGAGGAGGGCGTATCCGAAGCCCGCGAAGGGTTCGCCGCCGAGGCGTCCGCCGGACATGGCCGTTACGGAAGTCCCTCCGGATGTACCGGTGCTTTCGATGACGAAATCTTGTCCGTTTAATGCTCGTGTCACGACGATACTATCGATTTGTGCACCAGTTTGGCCGTTTAGGTCTCTGAGAAGCGTCGGTGAATTCAATAGTTCTACGTGCTGGCCTTCTTGAAGGCCCGTGGAGTCGATTAGATACTGCGTAAACTCAGACATCGTTCCACCGGTGAATCCGCCGAAGATCTGGTCTGTCCCGAGTTCTAATCCGGCGTTGGCCGCTTCAGTTGCCTTAATGGTTTCAATGTACGGCTGGGTCTGTTGTGTATCCCACAGCGCCCGAGACGACATTACGGCCACCAATCCCGCGACGAAAATCGCGAGAATCATGACCGACATTAATGCCATGCCTTCGTTACGTTTTTTCAATATACTCATATCAAGCCCTCCAATGGGTACCCCAGACCTGTATTTCATTAGTTCACCAAACTCACAGAAAATTCTAACGTGTCATCCAAATGAATGGCTTCGTGACCATCCTCGCCACCTTCATACTGGCCGATCAGATCTCGCTGACTATCGACTACGGTGCTCAATTGCATCCCGTTCATCGTGAAACTCACGCTCTCCACATCATTCGCTAGAATCCGCGTTTCCCCGTCGTCGGTGAAATCGCCGTCGGCAGCTGCACCGCCGACGCCATCCTGGAGTCGTACGATTGTATTATTGACCGAGTCGTGTTGAATGGTGATAGGCGTGGTCCAGGACAAACCATTTAACGTGTCCGGGAAAAAAAGGAGCGCGTCAATCGTATCAATCTTTCCATCGTTGTTTTGATCGCTTGGTACCGCCGCGATGTCAGCGGCCACGGGCATCTGAGGACGTTGAAAACGTATTCCTGCTCCGACGACACCTTCAAGAACCGGATCTCCGGAACGGTCCAACACTTCTAAACCGGTGAGGCCGACTCCTCCTTCGTCTGCCATTGCAGCGTCCGCCAGTTCGGCAGCGATCAAAGTTTGGGCGGTTCTCTCGGACGCATTGGCTGTAGTCAACTCAGCCCCTAAACGCCACGCACGAAGATTTTCTTGCATGACGCCGAACATGAGAAGAGCCAACGCTGTAAAAATGGTGAGGGCGACCGAAATCTCGATTATTGTAAACCCCTTGTTGTTTTTCATATGCACCACCTTTCTCAAAAGTCAGCCAAGACTGTGCTGAGGACTATGTTGTCGTAAGCGCGACCATCAGGGCCCGAATACCGAACACTCACATTGACGAACAAAGGGTTGGCCGTTGGATCTACGTTTCCTGCGGCGTCCAGATATTGAATCGTGATTGCTTCGTTTTGTAAATTGTCGAGTGGTGGATCCAAGGTCCCGGCTGGAAACGCGGTTGTTACATTGCCGGGGAATTGGGAGGCATTTACGTTTGCCGCACGAAGGCTGTTCAATACGGCTTGGGCATCGTTGATAGCGGTGATACGTTCATCCGTGTCTCGAACCATGTTGAAGGACTGAACAGTCACCGACATCATCGCCAACAGTACAAGAGCCAAGATTGTTGACGCCAGCATGATCTCTATCAACGTAAACCCTTCGTTGCCGGGATTCGTTGTCACTAGTCGGATTTGTTTTTTTGGCATTGTGTTTTCTTTCATTGGTAAATCTACTCCCAATTTGCCCTATCACCGGACATACATAGTTCGCCCTCATAAAAAGTGGACTTTTAAAGTCTCCCATCTAAAAGGAAACCTGTCAAAAAAATGACCATAAAAGTAGTATTCGTAGTATTGCCATGTAAAAGAAAGAGGAATCTAGCGCAAATGAGCGGATTTTAATAGAGGTAATTACAGAAATACGCGGAAGGAGGGTAAAAATTAAGGCAGCACCCGTATTATGCCGGTGTAGTGAGCAAGTTGAACCTTATCCCAAAAGGGGGGGACTCTCACGATAGTTATCTGACTTCCCCTGTCTTATAGGGCTTGCCATCAACTACCAAATGTTGAATTCCCGGTTCAAATATTAAGGTACAAGATTGCCCACAGATTCGAACATCACAGGCATTTCGCTGCCTTGAAAAGAGTTTAACATGGAGTACGTTGGTTTGCAACTGGTACCCAAATGGAACTGCGGGCAATTCGATACAGGTACTAAAAACAAACAGATTTTTCGTATTGCTGAAATTAATTCGATGTACTAGGTGTTAGTCAATATGATTAGGTAGAATACTTATGATAAAGATTGATTGAGCTTCCTATATATAAGGATAGAAATGTTTCTCCACGCCCTTTGGAATCGATACGTGACTTGGTCTCGACGAGATCGTTCTGCGCAGAAAGATTTTCCTGTCGTTGAGCTTCATGATTGCTATCTGCAATCCAACGAGACGTTGAAGTATGTATGGTTGAACCTTCGGTCCGAACATGATGGCGGATGTGAATCGAACAAGCCCGAATTACAGACGGACGAATGGCTTAATATTATTGATGAATCTGCCGCTTTGGGCGCCAATTCGATGGTGGTGAGTTCCGGTGAACGGCTCTCGGATTTCCCGGGCCTTTGGAAAGTGTGCGATTGGGCTCAATCGATACACGGCATGCATGTGGGGATTCACGTCCAGAAGAGTACGTTGACTGAAGATGAATTGTCACAACTATCCATGTTGGAGAAAAGACTCACTTGTCTCGTTGTCGATAAGTCTCAATTGGAAATGCTCGAATCGTTGAATGTGTATGGAATTCCCATTATCGCTTCGAATGTGGATAAGGCACGGACGTCCAAACCTTG
>Ga0315336_1005176_pt1 | contig 14529 bp, 11 predicted proteins | sample ASW5metaG_FD_204512 | JGI IMG/M metagenome (GOLD analysis project Ga0315336, IMG submission 204512) | Ammonia-oxidizing marine archaeal communities from Monterey Bay, California, United States - ASW #5 | ecosystem: Environmental > Aquatic > Marine > Intertidal zone | place: USA: California...
CGACAAACGTGTAGCGCAACGGATGGCCACAGAAGATGCAGCCCCCTTTGGCTTTGCCAATCTTGGGCAGCCGTGTAGAGTCCTGCGTTTCAGAGTTTTCTTCGCACAATGTCGTCGATTCAGGCAAGACCGATTCCTTATTCTGTTCCGGAGAAGAAAGGTTTCACTTCGGTAGTTGTGGATGGTTAGGTGGCCGACCGTTGTGCCAGCCAAGCAAGAAAACGTTTACTAGCGGAGGTCAAGGTTGGATTTGGTCAGATTGTTGGATTAACTCACAGGCTACCAGCCGCTTGGCCGCTTCATGCAGATCGGCCAGCGGTAAGCTGCTCCGCTGAGCGATATCGAGCAGCGAATGGCGTCTATCGGAGAAATTCAGCACCCATTGCACCGCCTCCTGCAAGGCGGCCCGCTTTGGATCGCAGGCTCCGTAGCCGTCGTACAAACCGGCCGAGCCCAAGGGTGGCTCGCACCAGGGATGCGTGTTTTGATAGGTGACGTTCGCTTCCAAGGCCCCGATGATCTCCAGGCAGCAATCGAGCGAATCGGCCAGGCACTCTGGCTGAACGAACTCCAGGTTGTCGGCCGAGGTGTGATACTCGGCGAACTCTCCATTGGGCGTTCGCGTCAACCGACCGACCGGCAGATCGAAACCGGGCGAGCAGTACTGTCGCTCGTCGTAACCTGTCGGCGAAAACTCGCGGATCTCGTGTGGGGTGCCTCGGTCGCGCAAAACCAGCTCAACCGCCTGATCGACCGCGGCACGGCTCTGCCGGCTCCGCCGGCTCCGCTTGTAGGTCACCGGACCCGAATCGCCCAGGCAGGCGAGCACTAGTCCATGGTGGATGTGCGGGATCACGTCTCGATTCAGCGCCAGCCAGGCGATCGGTCCGATTGTCGCCGGCAGGAACAGAAACCGATACGACAGCCGCCGCGGCGCCTGCTGCAGCTGGGCCGCCAAATAAGCCGCCACGACGATGCCCGACAGATTGTCGTTAGCCAGCGACGGGTGGCAGATGTGCGTCGAGACAAGCACCTGCTCGTCCGTTTCGCCCGGCAGCAACAGTTCGCCATAGCTGAGCGACCCAGGCTGCATTTCGGCGTCGATGCAAACCTCGTACTCGGCGTCCGGACCCGCCTGACGGAGCTGGTCGAGCTGAGAATCGCTCAAGCAAAATCCCCAACCCTCTTGAAAATGGTTGGTACGGTACGGAATCCACTCGGGATGCTCTGGCAGCGAGTGCAAATGGGGCCGCAGCTCGGCGAAAGTCATCGTCTCTCGGATCCCCTGGCTGGTTCCCACCACGTGCAGATTGCTCTGTTGGTAATCGACCAGGCGTCTGCCTTGCGCGTCTTTGATCCAGGCATCGCGAATGGTCCATTCGTCGGGTACGGTCCAGCCGAAGACGGGCGTTCCCGATTCGACTTCATTCACTTCCAGCGGTACAACTCTCTGCAATAGCTGGAGTGACTGCCGCACGCCTGCGCCGGTCTGGCTGCGATGCAGTGGAAACAACTCGCGCATCAGGGCGTGCATCTGCTCGCCACAGCCTCCCGCGGCAGGCTTATCCGACGTTTGATGCTGCATTGCGGAGGTACTCATTGCGGTGAGGTCCTCGCAGAGTTGTAGATGGACGCGTCGGCCGGGTGGGCCGCCTGGTCGACCTCCGCGTCCCGGCCGGTCTGGGGTTGATTGAACCTTCGGTAAACCATCTGTGAAGGCCGCCCCACTAGGAATTTCTCTGCTCCCTCTTCTAGCGCTTGGCCGTAGACGCCCAGCGCGCCGTCAATGGCTTCGACGGTTTTCTCGATGTCTTCGTCGCTGTGTGAATAGCTGACGATTAGCGTCGTCATCAGCACGCCGCGTCGAATCGTTTCCTGCAAGAACAGGCTGCGGTAGGCTTGCGAAGGATTCCCCTGGAGATCGCGAGTTGCGAAGACCAGGCAGCATGGTTTACCAACGATCTGAACGAAGTCGCTCAGGCCATGCCGTCGAATGACATCTTCAGCTCCGGCGCGGAGCTTTTCACCTTGAGTAAATAGGGTCTCAATCACCGGTTCGCGCTGGTAGATACGCATTGTCGCCGTCGCTGCCGCCAGGCTGCTCGTCTCGGCCCCGTGGGTCGAAGAGAGCAGGTAGACCCGCTGCTGATCGTGGTCCAATCCGCCCAATTCCATGTATTGGCGTTTGCCTGCCAACGCCGAGACAGAAAACCCGTTGGCCAGCGCTTTGCCAAAGGTGCAAAGATCGGGAACGACGCCGTAATAGGCCTGTCCGCCGCCGTTGTGCCAACGAAAGCCGGTGATCATCTCGTCGAGAATCATCAAGGCGCCATTTTCGTGGCAGAGCCGTCGGACCTCCTGCAAATAGTTGTCGCGAGGGTCTTCATATTTGGCCGGCTCGAGTATCAGGGCCGCGATCTGTCCCGGATGGTCGGCAAACAGTTGTTCCACGCTGGCCACGTCGTTGTAACGGAACCCGAGTGTTAGCTGCTGTAGCGCCTCGGGAATGCCTGCGTCGAGCACCGTGGTGCCGATGAACCAATCTTGATTGGAAAAGAATGGGTGATCGGTACAACGGGCCACGTAGTCACGGCCCGTGACGGCCCGGGCCAGCCGGATCGCCGTGCTGGTGGCATACGAACCATCCTTGCAGAACTTGACCATCTCGGCCGAGGGAATCATTTCCAAAAACTGCTCGGCACATTCCAGTTCAATCGGCGCGGGACGGGTGAAATTCGCTCCCCGGGTCATCTCTTGCTGCGCTGCCGCGATCACCTCGGGATAGGCATGACCCAGCGCCACGCTGCGATTGCCCATCCCGTATTCGATATACTCGTTCCCGTCGACGTCCCACACGTGGCATCCTGCGCCTCGCTCGATCAATCCCGGGGCCAGTTCCGGGTATTGATCGTCTCCCTTGGCGTACGTATGACAGCCGCCAGGGACTACCTGGTGCAGCCGCGCTTGCAGTTGTTTGGACTTTTCAAAGTTCATCGGAAACGTCGTCAATTAGGATGATCTGTGTCGACCGGAGTCAGGCTTACCAGGCAACGGCATCGTCGGTCGTCTCGCTTGGTTGAATCGGGTTGGCAATCGCGGCTTCATAGGCCGAGATTTGTTGCAGGCTCAATTGGCGCATGTCGATATCGCCTTGGTAATAGGCGCGGTACCAGGCGGCGGTTTGCCTGAGCGTCTGATGGATGTCCCAACCGGGTCGCCAGGCGAGTTGCCACAACGCCTTGTCGATCGCCAGGCGAAGAATCTGTGCCTCGTGCGGCTGCTGGGCATCACTGGCGTCGATCCAGGAGCCCGATTCCCATTCTTGAAGGAAGATTTCAACGACTTCACGGACCGGCAGTTCGTTGCCTGGCAGCGGGCCGAAATTCCAGCCGCTCATCAAGGCCGGATCTGTGGAGCCCGCCAGCCGCTCGGCCAGCGTCAGATAACCGCTCAGCGCCTGAAGTACATGTTGCCAGGGCCGCAGCGCCTCGGGCGAGCGGATGCGGGCCGGGTTGTCGGAGCCGAGTGCTTTCACCAGATCGACGACTAGCGCGTCGGGTGTAAAATCGCCGCCCCCCAGTACGTTGCCCGCCCTGCCGCTGGCCAGCTTTACACCATGCCGCTGCAGCTGATCGGGTGGGAAGTATGAATTGCGATAACCGCGGATCACCAACTCGGCAGCCCCTTTGCTTGCGCCGTAGGGATCGCGTTCGCCCATGGCGTCCGCCTCGCGATAACCCCAAACCTGTTCGCGGTTTTCATAACATTTATCGCTGGTTACACAGACGACGTTGCAAGGCCGACCCAGCTCGCGAACGACGTCCAACACGTGCGCCGTTCCCATGACGTTGGTTTCAAAAGTTTCTAGCGGGACCTGATAGCTCTTGCGTACGATCGACTGTGCCGCCAGATGAAACAGAAATTCGGGCCGGGCCAGATCGATGGCTTCGCGCAGCTGGTCCAGCTCGCCCAGATCGCCCACGTGATGCGATTCGAGCAGATCGTGCACGCCGCAGATTTCAAAGTTCGACGGGTCGGTCGGCGGATCGAGCGCGTAGCCGGTTACTCGTGCACCAAGTTGGTGCAGCCACATGCAGAGCCACGACCCCTTGAAGCCCGTATGGCCCGTGACGAACACCGAGCGACCATCAAAAACGTTAGCGAACATCATACTGACAGATTTCCAGAGGAACGTTGGTTCGGTTCGTTGCGTTCGATTCAGACTGCGTCGCCATCTTGCGACGGTTTATGCTCGTAGTAGTGGCACTTAATATGATTCCAAAAACCGGTTGAAATCTCACTGCGATACTCAAGCCATGACAACTGGGCCAAGGGGTCGTCTTGATCGGTCGGGATCATGTAGACCAGCGAGAGTGTGCGTGGTACGCGGACCAACGATTGGCGCACTTGCTCCAATGTCCCCTGCAAGACCTCTCCCTTGAATGAATTGAAAAGGAAAACGTGGTTCACGTCGTCAGGTAGGGGAAACAACGCGGCATCTGCCTGCAAGATTTCCACCTCCCTACAATGTAGCTTATTGTAGGCCCGCTTGACTTGCTGCCGGGCGATTTCGCAGAGCTCGGGCGACAGCTCCAGGCCCAGAACGCGGCGGTAGGGGTAGGTGGCCGCCAGAACCACTGCCCTGCCCTTACCACAGCCATAGTCGAGAAAGACGTCTTTTCCGGGCCGGACCGCAAGTCGCTGCATGATCAGGTCGAAGCAGCGGAACTCGACCGGCTCGTAGCCATGGTGGTCACCTTCGTCGCCGACTTGCAGCCCGTCGAATTCACCCGTCTGGATCCCCAATCGCCATTCGCGGAAGCGGGAGGTTCCCTGATACAGGAGCCAGTCGCAGGTCTCCAACAATCCTCGTTCGCGACAGCGGTCGAAGAGCTTCGCTGGGAGCCGAAGCAGTTTGTTTGCCAAGGATACGTAACGTGACATTGTCACCGACTTTTGGTTCGGGGATTAACGGTCTTTCAAGGAGCCTGTGTTCTGAGAAGCCGCGGCTCGTTGCTTCAGCCGACGATAAATCCGCAGTGATCTTTGACCCCACGGTAGCGCGTGCACCAGTCGGCGAGCCCGATACCAGCCGCCGTTGAGCAAGCGGCTCCAAGGATGCAAATCGGCCGATCCGATCGCCAGCTGATAGGCTCCGGAGGCCAGGCGTTGTTTCAATCGGTTGGCTCCTCTGCCCAAATCGATACGACCAATTCCCTGTCCCGCCGCGCTGCGGACGAGTTCCAGATGGAGAATCGCCCCGGGAGAAAACTTCTGATGGGCAGCCGAGAAAGTAGGAATGTAGGAAGCCAACACGTTCCCACTGAGCAGGCCCAAATGGAGAGCGACCAACCGGTCGCCAGCGTAGAGGGACGAAAGTACGCCTTCCAAGCCAGTCGTCCTGCAGCCGGCGATGCCTTCGATCAGTCGCGCGACCCATGGTTCTCTAAACACGTCAGGCTGGTGCTTGTCGAGAAGCTGAGCGTGCTTCCATTCGGTCAGCCGACCGAGATCGAGCGGATCCTCAGTGCGGAATACCAACCGTAGCGGGCCCAAGGCACGCTCCAGATGGCGTTTTTTTCTCTCCAGCTGACTGATAATCGAGCTTCCCGCCGCCCGTCGGTCGCTGACATATTGCTCAAAACCGCCCGTCAAATCAATGAAGGGCGCTTCGTCTGTGTATTGCACATGCGGGGTAAAGACCTCTAAATCGGATAGTATGTGGTCGAAGTGGAGTGTGGTCAGGCCAATCGACCGGAGCAACTCTTCGAGGCTCTCCTGCGGTCCGAGCTGGCCCGCCATGCCTTGTACGTCGGCCTGAGATTTCCCCACCGGCCAGCCGACATCCCGTCGGTCGCGTTGGAAGGCGAACAGGGCCGAGGGGGCTTGCGGATTGCCCACCAGCGCGACCTCCACGTCGCCACAAACCTCCTGCACTAGCTGGGCATACTCGGGTCGCAGGAAGGGGCTGTCGTGCCCCGGTGCGCTCTTAAGCAAATTGGACCAGGCTTCCAATTGCGCTGGCTGTAATCGGTCGAACGGCATCAGGGAAACGTTCATCGTCCCTCCCCGGATGGCAAATCGCAGGTTGTCGAACTTGACACCTGTTTCTGCCGATGCCGCTTGACCCAATTGCGGGCAGCGCGAAAAGCGACCAGCGGTCGCTGGGCGGACGGAGACGACTGGGCCCAGTCGCGCACGCCCACCCACGCCCGACGAGCCAGTCGCTCTGTCGGCGAGCGCCCAACCGAACCTTCGCACAGTGGATAGGAGCCGGTTGCTGCACTGGTTTTGTACCGTTCGTTCCCCTGGCCCAGATCGATTCTGCGTACACCTGCTTCCCCGCCCTGGGCGATCAGATGCTTCAGCAAGATCAATCCAGGCGAATAGCCGCCAAGATCGTAGTCATAGGCTGGAAACCAACTGGCCAATACACCCCGACTCAAGATGCCAAAGTGTACGGCCAACAGGCGATCACCCGCATAGAGCGTCGAGCAGACCCCGCTGAGATCGTCTGTTGAGCAAGTCGAAAGCTGCTGCACCAGCTGCCAAACCCAATCGATTGACAGGACGTTGAACGTTCCGGTTCTCGCATACTGAAGGGATTTCCATCTGTGGAGCGCGGCCAAAGGTTCCTCAGGATCATCGGCTAAAACAAAACGCGGCGAGCCGACTTCACGGGCCAGTTTTCGCTCCTTTCGGGCGGTATCTTTCAGCCAGGAGGAGCGTTCGCCACCGGTAGCCAGTTCTTGATCGGTGCGATACACCTCCAGATCAATAAACGACGCTTCGCGCGTGGCGATACTTGAAGCTTGGAGAATGGACTGATGGGCCAGCGCCCCATCGTAGTCCCAGCACCGCAGATTCGCCGCGGTCAATAAGCTTCGAAAATCAAACTCTGCACCTGGCCTGGCGACTATCCCCTGCAATTCCGAAACGATTGATCCGACCGGTTTGCCAACCTGGCCAGTCCGTTGAAATGGCAGTATGCCAAGGATTCGATCTTCCTGTTGGACGAGTGCGACTTCCACCGCCGGGCCTGCCTCGGCCACGGCCGTTGCGAAGTCACAGCTAAGAAACGGATTGGCCAGCAACGGGTCTTGTTCGCGCAAGACACTCCATGACGCACGTTCCGCCTCGCTGAGTTCCCCAACGGGTTTCACGCAGATGTCTGATGGATTCGTCAAGCTGAAATGCCCTTAGATAAGCGGCTTCTTGCAGGGCGGTCTACATAACCTCGACATCACAGCGCAGGTTCATTGCAGCCAACTGAGCACAAATCTCCTGCTCGTAAACGGCGTTGCTCAGGATGACCAGATCGGGTCGATAGTCGATCAGGGCCTCAGGAGCAACAATCTGCTGTCCCGAACCTGGAATGAACCGGCCCTGCCGGCGGGGATTAATGTCGACGACGTATTCGATTGTCTCGTAGGACGGCAGCATGTTCAAGAAACTGACTCCCTTACCGCCGGTGCCCCACACTACCGCGCGCCGATTATCGCCGGCGGACTGTTCCAGCTTGTCGTTCCAATAGGCCAGCTTGTCCTGATGACAACGGGCGAATCGTTCAATAGCCGGGGGTAGGGCCAGTCGCTCTGGCGATGTGGGTCGCACCTTGGCCGGCCTCTCGGTGGTGGCCGTCTCTACATAGAGGTATTGGTCCTGGGCGTAACAGGTTCCTGACTGCAAGACCTCGAAGCCTCCGGAGCGAAACAGTCGAGTAAAAGCATCCTGGGAAAAGTAGTTACACTGTTCGTAATGCACGCTCCAAGTCTCTTCTGCCTCGAACGCCCGCATTGCGTTGAATACCTCAAAGTAACCCGTCACATTCCGCTCGCCGACAATCTGTCGCAGACTATGGACGAACTCCAGCGGATTGATCAAGTCTTCCATCACTGACAGACAGCAAAGGAAATCACAGGGAACAGCCGCATGCTTTTCGGTGTAATACTCTCGGATCAGACGGACGCTGCCCGAACCGGCCGGTTCGTGAATCTGACTAGGCACCGAGGTATCGAACCCGACGCCGTGATTCGCACCTAGCTCACACAGCAACCGCAAAAAGAAGCCATCGCCGCAACCCACTTCGACAATGTGTTTATTACGCAGCTGATACTTTTCAATCAACCGCTCTGCAAGCTGCTGCAGAAAGCTTGTGAAGGTGGTCGAATAAGCGAGCGAGGCTTCGTACTCGGGTTCGAATCGGAGTCGCTCCGGGTCGAAGGCCCGATTCGAGATCAGTCCACACGCGTGGCAGAACGAGAGCAAGATATCGCCTCGAGTCGTCTGACGGGCCTCAGTCGGCGTCGTTCCCAGCAAGCAGACATGGGCCGGCAGATTGCGAACGGCAAAGAAATCGGTACGGTCTTGGCTACCACACATTCCGCAACAGCAGTTGTGCGCGTACGTCTCGCTCAGCGAGTAGACCTCATCAGCGGGTAAGAAAACGGTAGGATTCATTTTCTAGTTTCGATAGGAGGTGATTAAGGTTAGAGCAGTTTGATGCAACTGGCCTAATGCGTTGGTGACACGCGGATCCAGCTGATCCCCTTTCCAAGTTTTCGTTCTGTACTGGGCAGCTACAAGATGCCCACGTGGAGCTTTCCCTCGGCAGAAGCTCTGGACTCGGTAGCTTCTTGTTCGTTAATCGATGCTGCGACAATATCGGAGCCCTCGTTAGCAATGCCTTTGCCGCGCAACACGTCGCCAATGACTCGGGGCCATTTGCGAAACTGGCACAGGTACAAGACAATCCCATACCAGCACCCCCAGCGGTCGGGCCAACTCATTCGGTTTCGCCGAACGGAACCCATATATCCTTGCAGCAACCGCAGCCGACCCGACCAGCGGTTCTGGGACTGCTGTGGAGCGACGAATTGTTCTTGTCCTGTTCCCGAGCCAAGGCACGACGACGCGCCGACATGCACACGCTGCGCGAACAAGAATTCTGGTACGTCGTAGAACCGACCCTTCAGAGCTAATTCCGCCATCAGCACTTTTTCCCAGCCGTAGTAGGGCCGCAGAAGTCCGGTTGCAAGCATCTCTTCGCGGCGGAGCACACCATAACTACGAGCTCCCCAACCGGGACTGCACAAGACGTCGCGGAAACGCTGCGATACGCTCGGCGAACTTGCGTTGGGCCGACGAACCCCACTCTGCAACTCGCTTTGCGACAGGCCGCCTTCGGTCGGGTCGGTCAACGTATCAATCTGTGCGCCGGTCGCATCTATCTTATGTGTGTAGGTGTGACAGCCAACTACCGACGAATCGTTCTCTAGCACGGCGATACAGCGATTCAAAAAATCGGGCTGGCAGACATCGTCGGCCGCGGCCCATTTGAAATACTTGCCGCGCGACAGCTCGACCACGCGATTGAAGTTCCAAATGGATCCCCGATTCTCCTCTTCACGGAAAAATCGGATTCTCTCATCTTGCTCGGTATACTGACGGTAGAGTTCGGCGGTTCGATCTGTCGAACCATTGTCCGAAATGATCAATTCAAAATCGGTGAAGCTCTGAGCTAGCAATGAATCGAGCGCCACTTGGATAAACTGTTCTGCATTGTAAACCGGCATGCCGATGCTCAGCAGTGGCGAACGTTCTGCCGAAGAATCTGCGCTGGGAGCGGTCGTCGAGACGGTCGAGGTTGAGTTGATCATGGACGTCGTTCTTTGCCTGCTACCCAGCGAATTGCTGGCTCCTCGCCAGGGGAGATGCTGCTACCGTGGTGTCTGTTGTCTAAATCGTACCTCAATCGGTCGTAGGTCGGGCTCCGGTGAACGGCCAACGCCGAGGCCTTCCGGTTGTTAGGGCACCGTAATCGACTCATCCCCTACGCCCCTACCAATATAGCACTTTACCCCTGGGAAAGGCCGCTCAGCAACCGATAGTTTCACCAATTGGGGGACCAGCAAGCCCAGCTAAACCGGGTAGGCTCCTACTTCTGAGAAGACTTTACGGGTGAGAAAATCCGCATCGAGGGTGGTTCAAGCTTAGATCGGGAATATTGAAAAGCGACCAACCTCAGCACGGTCCCCACAATGCTGGAAATCAACATCGCAACCGCCGCCCCAATCAAGCCCCACGTAGGTATCAGCAGTACGGCTAGCAGTAAGGCCGCAACCAGATCAATAATTCCTGCCATGAATACCAGATTCGTCTGCCCCATCGCTCGCAGTCCGCAACAGGCAGCCACGCCGGCCGACTCGACGAGCGCCATTCCAGCCAATATCGCCACCAGAGTGTTCTGTGCAGCGTATTCCTGTCCCTGATAAAGCAGCTCGACAAACTTGCCTCCGGCAACAGCGGCGACTAGACAAAATGCGAGCATGAACACCACGTACAACCCAGTGGCTCGATGGACGACCGGCCGCATCTGCGCTTCGCCACCCTCAGCCAACGCGCGGGCGACCCGTGGCTGCAGCACGTTTTGCAAACCCAACAGAACCGGATTGGCCAACAGAATGACCGTCATGCAAGCCGAGTAGATTCCCGTTTCGAGCGATCCAAGCATAGCCGCCAACAGCCAGAAGATAAAATAACTGCCGAACACGCTGGTCAAATCGCTCGCTGCGAGCCATTTGCTCAAGGACCAGTTTTCGCGCCAATCGACGGCCAAATCACTCAGCACCGGTGCAAACCAGCGGCTGGCAGCGGCCAGCCAGCCGAGCGAAACCACGGCGTTGGCCGCGGCCAGCGAGGTCAGCCCCGTCACCGCGGTCAACCGGTTTAAGTAGGCCAGCACGCCGATCGACGTCAACTGCACCGCCGCGACCAGCAGATCGATGGCCAGAGCCGTTGAGACATGAAGATGAGCGAAAGCAAACCGCCGGGCGAGTTGCCGCATCGCGAAAAGGGGTGTCGCCACAACGACTACGATCGCGGCCACCCGTCCCTCGACAGGTAAGAGACCGCTGACCCAGCTGCCGTAGACCAGCCCCGCCATGATCAGGCTGATCAGCGAAAACAGCAGCACCATGTGAATGAGTACGTTGCTGGCAAAATGTTTCTCAGCCGCCGCGGGCAGATGGGCCCCACGCAACGTATAGGGAGCAGCGATCAGGGAATTTTGCAAGGCATTGATCGTCACCAAGATCGAAACGGCCAGCGTAAAGATACCCAACTCGCTCGCGCCACACACTCGGCCCACAACGATGGTTGAGAGAAAGCTGGTCGCGCTGACGACCGCCTGATCGGCGATCCCCAGCGCATTTCCCGATCGCCACATCCGCGCCAGCAGGCCCCGGCCCGGCTCATTGCCCCGAGGCGAATCGTCGCCCTCGGGTCCGAGGTCCCAGGTGGTGTCGCCAGAGCCCAGGGCAATGGAAATCGGATCGGTGTCGGAGCTCATTAGGTATCAGACCAAGATACTCATTAGGTAGAAACCGATACTGACGGCATTTTGAGGGCGACTGGACCGATCCTTCGGCAATCGAGCGTTCCGCCGCCTGTAGTACGAGCATAATTGTAAGTGCTCGAGGCAGGATTACCTAGTTCCCAAGAAAGCGACGATCTGGCCGAGGTCGAGTCGGATTGTCGGGGTGGTGGGGGAGATTCGTCTGCAGGTTGCAATAATGCCACGCTGGTCTCCGGCTTCAAAAAACCTATTCTGATCCGATCTGTTTCACCCGTTGCAATTCGGCCGTAGGCCGGTTAATAGTTGAGTACCCAGACGCCAGAATTCCCGAACAGCCGGAGGCACCTAAGATGTTGACCTTTCCTCTGCAACAGGCCCGACGGGTCCTCTGCCTTGGCGCCCATCCTGATGATATCGAAATCGGCTGCGGTGGTGGCCTGCTTACGTTGCTCGAAGAACCAGAGCGGGTCGATGTTTGCTGGGTTGTCTTTAGCGGCTCGGAGGCGAGAGCCGAGGAAGCGAGGCGATCGGCGGACCGTTTCTTGACCAATGCTAAGCACCGCCTGGTCGAGATCTGTGACTTTCCCGATCGCTGGTTCCCTTACTCTGGCGAGGCGTTGAAGAACCGGGTGCATGAGATCGCCGGCGAGTTTTCACCCGATCTCATCTTCTCGCATCGCCGTAAAGATCAGCACCAGGATCATCGCCTCCTGGCAGAGCTCACCTGGCACGCTTTTCGCGACCATCTGATTCTCGAGTACGAAATCCCCAAATACGAAGGCGATCTGGGTCAACCCAATCTCTTTGTGCCTCTCTCCGAGGAGGCCGCGACAAGAAAGGTCGAGACGATTACCGAGGTGTTTCGTTCGCAGCACGACAAGTACTGGTTCGACCCGCAGACACTATGGTCGTTGCTGAGACTTCGTGGGCTGGAATGCCGATCCTCTTCCGGCTTTGCCGAAGGATTTCACTGTCGCAAGCTGGTGCTGAGTGGCGCCTCTCAGGGGTAGTTCTTCACTGATCTCCGCTTCAGTGCCCTGGGCAGTCGATCTTCCCCGTTGGAGAGGCCTCAGGCCCGCCGACGCGATACGTGGGCATTGTCGTCCGGCGGCGAATATTGTAGCCTATCGGGTTTCAAAGCCTTGCCAGCGTAGCTTCAATTGGCAGAGCGCCGCATTCGTAATGCGGAGGTTGCGAGTTCGATTCTCGCCGCTGGCTCTCGCCCGCCGGTGGCAATGCCCCGGTATGGCAGCAGAGTTTATTCACCCGTATTCCAAGGTCAGGAGTTGACTACCCATGTCGCAAGCCCTTGAAGTCGATCTGAAGCAGATTGTTGTTTCCAACAGCACGTTTGGGCCCAACGAGATTCATCAGATCGTGACTTCGATCTCCGCCGATTACGGCAGTTTCCGGATCGTGCGAGACGCTGTGGACGAAGTGGAGAATCAAGAAGGCCGCTCGCCAGCCGCTTCGGCTCGGCTAGGAGTCTGCCAATATCTACTAGGTCGCTACAAAGATGCGATCCAAACACTCAGCAATTCCGACGGCGGTGCGCTGACGCATTTCTACTTGGGAAAGGCCCAGCTGGCTCTGGATAACTACAGCGCTGCCTTAACCGCCTACGAATCCTCCGAGCGGGCCGGATACAATCACGACGACGTTTCTCTCGCCAAGGCCGAGGCGATGCGTTATCTGGGCGATGCCCAAAATGCATTGACATTGCTGGACAGCCTTTCTGGAGCGGTCGAGCAGACTGCCGAATATCTTTACCAGCGGTCGGCTACCATTACGTCGCTGGGAGGGAATTCGTCGGAAGTGGTCGCTTTGTTGGAACGGGCCGTGGAAATCGACGGCGGCCACGCCGGGGCCCTATTCGGACTTGCGCTGGCAAACGATCGCCATGGAAATGACGATCACGCTCGAAAACTCTACGAGCGAGCTGTCACGCGCTTTCCTGCCCACATCGGATCGCTGTTGAACCTCGGGCTGCTCTACGAGGATCTCGAAGCATTCGAACGCGCCAAGCAGTGTTTTCAACGCATCTTGGACGTTTACCCCAATCATCAACGGGCCCGGCTCTTCTTCAAAGATGCCGATGCTTCGCGCGACATGTACTACGACGAAGAAGCGCGTCGCCGGCAAGATCGTTTGGCTCAGATCCTCAGCGTACCGGTAACCGACTTCGAACTCTCGGTTCGCAGCCGGAATTGCCTGCAAAAGATGGGTATCATGACCCTCGGCGATCTTACCCAGACCACCGAGCAAGATCTGCTCACCAGCAAGAATTTTGGTGAAACGTCGCTGGTTGAAATCCGCGAGATGCTTGTCTCCAAGGGCCTCGAACTGGGCCAATTCGCCACCAAGTGGCAAGAAGAAGAACCGGCCTACGACCCGGATTCGATGAGCGAAGATGAACGCGAGATGCTCAGTCGACCTATCTCCGATCTGAATCTTTCCGTTCGGGCTCGGAAATGTATGGTCCGGCTAGGATTGACCACCATCGGCGAACTTCTGCGCCGTCGGGGTGACGATCTACTGGAGTGCAAGAATTTCGGCGTTACCAGCCTCAACGAAGTCCGCGAAAAGCTGACGATTAAGAACCTGAAACTTCGCGGTGACTGATTCGAGTGCGGAATTCGGAATGATTGGCGATTTCTCGTAACCTCTGAGTGTGCGCCTCTCGCTTTGCCCGTTCCGCTCCTTCGCAACCGCTCAAATTCCGTGAAGCCCACTAATCCGCAATCCGCACTCCACATTCCGCACTCTGATTGCGGTGGGTTCCAATTCGAGCTGCACCACACCGACGCGAACAGTTCCGCCCGGCGTGCGAAGCTTCAGACGCCGCACGGAGGTGTTGAAACGCCAGCCTTTATGCCGGTCGGTACGCAAGGGACCGTCAAGGGAATCGATAGCGGCAGACTGGCAGAGACTGGCGCTGAGATGGTCTTGGCCAACACCTACCACCTCGCGTTGCGTCCTGGTGACGAAACGGTTGCCGCGTTGGGCGACTTGCATACGTTCATGAACTGGTCGGGACCAATCCTCACCGACAGCGGCGGTTTTCAGGTTTTCAGCTTGGCTCAGTGCAGCGACGTTACCGAACAGGGCGTTACGTTTCGCTCCCATATTGATGGGGCTCGGCTGGATCTGACGCCCGAGCGAGCGATCGCCAT
>Ga0315336_1005177_pt1 | contig 14527 bp, 18 predicted proteins | sample ASW5metaG_FD_204512 | JGI IMG/M metagenome (GOLD analysis project Ga0315336, IMG submission 204512) | Ammonia-oxidizing marine archaeal communities from Monterey Bay, California, United States - ASW #5 | ecosystem: Environmental > Aquatic > Marine > Intertidal zone | place: USA: California...
AGGGTTCCCGTAAAATAAAATACATCAAAGCAATCAGAACAATACATAGGGGCATAGAAATATGATTCATTTATATATTAGAATAGATTTTAATTCCTTGTTTATTAGATGTGGGTTTAGGGGGAAATAACAATTCTTTAATACTTTTCGCATTTTTATATATCTTATAACACATTACTACTACTAAAATCATGAGAAAATAATCTAATTTTGTTAATCCTTCGACAACATTATTTTTATCTTCTTCATCACAAGGACAAGGGTCCCGTAAAATAAGATACATCAGAGCAATCAAAACAATACATAGGGGCATAGATATATGATTCATTTATTTTATACAAATATATTTAATTTGTTGAGCCAAATCCTCCTTCACCTCTACTTGTATTTGATAGTGCATTAACTAATTCAAATGATACAGGTGCAAGAATAGGTGAACAGATTTGAAATAAACGTTGACCTGTTTGAACTCTATAGATTGATTCAGAACGATTATCTACCGCTACCATAATAGATCCGCGATATCCAGCATCAATAATACCTACAGAATTAGCCATTCGTAAAGGTGTTTTTGAAATAGATGAACGCGGATACAAATAATATGATACATTTATACCTATATGAAATGCTTCACATTTAATCTTCAAATCTATGATTTTAGTTTCACCGGGTCCTATCTCTACATCTTCAGGAAAGAATAAATCTAATCCACTATCACCTTGATGATATGTAGAATGATTTGAATATAATTCAGAGACTTCCGGATTTTCTGGAAGAATTTTAAGATGCATTTTATATAAAAGTTAATTTAATTTTAAGTAATTATGGTATACTCAGTCAATAATCATATTTGGATTAAAAGACGTCACGGTTATACATAAATAATTACTTATGACAATTAGTTTTGTTCAAAAGGTCAGCCACCACCACCTTGACCCTTTGATTTTGATGAGGAATTTCATCCACCAACTTGGTTTTTCTTATTTGACTTTTGTCATCCACCAACTTGGTTTTTCTTATTTGACTTTTGTCATCCACCAACTTGGTTTTTCTTATTTGACTTTTGTCATCCACCTTTTTTTTTTCGATTAGTTTTTCGGATTTTTTTCTTACTAGGTTTTGTTTTGAAATTAATATTAGATTTAGATCCATGTTTCTTTAATAATGCTTTAATTTTTAATGTGACATCTTTTCCTTTAACACGTTCCTTCTGTTTAGCATCCATACCAGACCATATAGTATGTTTTTTAACCGAAGTAACATAATATTTCCGCCCTTTCCTTAAAACAAAATAATCATTTAATCGAATATGTTGATTACCCATTTATAATTATACATAGATATTAATTTAGTGGTACAACTTGACGACATAATGGACATATATTATCTCGTTGTAACCAATCTATTATACAATGAGTATGGTATTTATGACCACACTTTAATGTGATAGATTTATCAGTTATTACAAACGGTTCTAAACAGATTGAACAAGGGTCTACATTTATACTAGGTGATCCTGGTAAACCATCGATACTTGGATGCCTAACCAGACCGGTATCGATAGTCTGATGATTGATAACATAGGCTCTTAATGATTCTCGTCTACACTGGATTTTCACACATCCATATAATTTATATAGTAATGATGCTGAACAAACTATAAACATGGTTGATAATAAAAATAATGATTGCTCCCCACCTAGATTTTTAGATTCTGTGCTATTGGTATATGGATCGATTGTGGGTCCAACATCAGAGGGTCCAACAGAATCATTATCAGGATCATAACCATAACCTTCATTAGGACCATAATCATAATCATCGTAATCATTTATATCCATATATAGTTCACTTACGTTCATATATAAATGATACTTATTTAAATAACTCTAAATACTATACATTAATGAAATTTGATATACATGCATTATCATCCAAACTAAATAAGGTAGATACTGAATTAAAAAAAATAAATTTAAAAGAGAACATAGAAGGAAACCATGAAAACAAGATAAAAAAATACGGAACCTTTTTAGATTCTAAAAAAGAAATGGCTCAATTATACATCTTATTCATATTCTTTGGCTTACACGGTGATATCATATCACAAATGCCTAAATCAAAGAAGTACCAGTTGAATGAATACTATCCATTACAAGAATACGATCCAGATTAGATAGAACCGTTTTGATAAGAGGTCTTTTTTTAGGATCAGTGGAAACACACCGTTGAATGAATGAATGTAATGTTGGACTTTCTTTTTTAAGGAGGATTAAATAATCTAAAACATATCTCCTACATCTATCATAGTTACCTGTGGCTGTGGGCCATATATCACCATACCATATTTCTAACATACAAACTCCTAAGGAATAGATATCTGCTTGATAACTAATCCACCCATCATACATTTCTTTCGCCATATATCCAGGTGTTCCTAAACCTACTGAACCACCTTGAATTTTCTCGTTACCCATAAAAGTAGACGCTCCAAAATCTATTAGTTTTATTGATGAACCAGTATACAACATATTATGAAGTTTAAGATCACAATGGACCACTTTAAATGAATGTAATTCTTGTACAGCTTTACACATATGTTTTATTAAATCCAGTTTATCTACCTTTGGTAAAATGTAATCCCAATATTCACGGTAATCACTACATTGATTATACATCTTTGTCATAGACTTACTCGTATCATATTCTCTTTTACTTAATGAATTCCAAAATTTAGAAGAATTAAGGTAGTGAAATACATCGTTTTGAGCATTCGTTTTTTCCATAATCAAATAAATGATATCATTACCATCTTTTTGAAAGGTAGTATATCCATAAAATTGGATTAAGTTTGTGGCTTTCCCGATGAATCTATGTCCTATATCTACCTCGTCAATGATGTCTTGATACATCATTCTATACTTATGGTGTTCACCGTAATCAATAGATGAGACCTTTTTAACTACACATTCTTTGTTATGAAGTGTTCCTAAATAAACAGTTCCAGTTCCTCCAGATCCAAGTTTCTTTTGTAAGATTATTTCGCTTGATTCATACAAAGGAAATGAATAGTCTTCCATCTGCTGTTTGAATGAATCCATAGTTTGTGTAATAAAAAACTATTAATAGAAAAATCAAATTTATTAGGTAAAGACATTTATTTATTGACCTAAATGCTGGAGGCGTTTGGCCCTCAACGTCTTTGGTGATGGTTCTGAATTCATGTCTTGTTTTAAGGCATCTGCATATTCTATTTCTTGTTCTAATCGTAATTGGTTACTATCGTAAATCTCTTTTGATTTTTTGGATGCTTCGATACTACGACTGAGTTCGACTGCATCATCTACACTTTCGTCCAGTTGATCAATCATTAATTGAGTCAAAAGAGTATCTTTCACTTGTTCGAGTAAGCCTTCTTTCGTTTGGTTCTCCATAGATGTCTCTACCACATCATTGTCTGATAGAACTTTGCGAAGTTCTGCGATGCTCATAGATGGGATAGATAGTAATAGGTCCATGATTGTTTATTTGATGTAATTTATCCTTTAAATTAAATCAAATTTACTTAAAAAAAATATATATAGTAAAAGTATAATGGTCTTTGAATTCTTTACCTTAACGTTTTTTAAAGGATTCAAAAAGGAACCAGATTTAAAGATTAAACAACCTCATAAAACACCAGAATTAAAACCTTGTGAATACACACCCAAAACTAGAGAACAACTTCGTAAAATTAAATCGAGTGAAGATTTTGTGAAAATTCAAGTACCTTGGATTCTCTAAGGATTTTAACTAAGGATTCTCTAATTTACATATAAAAATTTTGGTTTTCTTTCGTATCGGATGATAATTCACTCGGTTTATTTTTGTTCACGATATCCATGAATTTTTCGATATGATCTAAGACATTCTCACATTTCCGATTAAAAAAGAGAAATTCTTGAAGCATCGCTGTTGAGAATTCTTTATGGTTAATTGATTGATAGAATTTATGGAAGTTATCACTTTGTTTTGGTAAAAAGGTATCATAAATATTCTTGGTTTGGTATTTATCAGCATATCCTAATTTGAGTTTGTAATCAATTCTACAAGACCGAATCATCGCATAATCCATTTTTTCAGGATTATTTGCCGTCATAAATAAAAGTGTTCCTTCGGCGCAGGTGTGACCATCTAAACAATTCAGTAAGGCCTGAAGTGTTATCATATTATGTTCATCGCCTTCTTTACGTTTATCAAAAATACAATCTATATCTTCTAACACGATTATCCTCTTTTTATCTTCTTTTTCATTAATATATGAAAAAGCATCGATTAATCCATAATCGGTTAATTCTTTTGTAATAGGTATGGTATAGATATCACAGTCAAAATGAGAAGCAAGTGCCGTAATGGTAGACGTTTTACCTGATCCGGGTACCCCATATAACATAATGATTTGTTTATAAGGCATTCCAAAGGATAAATAAAGGTCCCTTGTTTCATCGTGGAAAAATTCATCCATTAAACTTATTAAGTGTTCTTTTTCTCCTTCTTTGAGATATAACGTTTCAATCGCACGTTTAGGGGATTTAGCTAACAAACTCCAAAAATCTTTCCTAAAATAATAAATACGAATTGTATCTTTGGTAGATTTTTTATTTTCTTCATGTTTCTTTTTAATGGATTCTTTAGCTAGATCTATGAATTGTATTAATGAATCTTTGTTAACCGATGATAAAGTTAGTTGTTTTAATATTCTATCTTCAAGTTCTGAATGACCTATACTATGTTGATAGGTTACGGGTATATCACCTTTATAAATAACCTCTAATTTACAGATAAATGATATATTAGATTCATCTGTAAATGTAAAATCACATTCATGTGGAATAATTGATTTGATAGTTTTTTTATCTTTATAACGTCTATATCTAAATTCAAAACGTGTATGCGAACATTCATTATTGTAGATAAAGGTATTGATTTTATCGGGATAACAATCATATATATATTCCAAGAGTATATTGAAATGTGAATCTGTTGGATACAATACTACGGAGTTCATTTTATATATGAATGGATGTAACTTTAAATAAATAGTTTTTAACATTGAATTAAAAAATATCCTAAAATCCCATTGATAGATAATAATACAATACCGATACCATATGCCAGTTTATTGACTTCTGTATTTTCTATAATCGTTTGTATATGACGAACTCTTTTTTTTTCTTTATATAACAATCTAGTATTAATACCATCACAATAATAATTTGTTATATCTCTCCTACATATAGGACACTTATTACCTTTTTCAAATACTTTGTCTAAACAACCTTTACATAAAATATGATTACATTGAGTTATACATTTTTCTAAAGTAGTTAAATCATCGTTTAAACAAATCACACATATCTGATCACCCGTTTCTTTATTATCTATTTGTTTATCATTCATTTATGTATAATTTATAATATAAATTTGATATATACTTAAATAAGTAAGTAAATATATAGTATAATATGGAAAACGTGAAAGAATATTTTACAAACAACCTTGAAAATGTTGAACAAGAATTAACAAAGTTATCATCTCTAAATAAACTATTTGAATGTGATGCTCCATTAGTGAACATGAAACATAGAATATATGATGAATTAATCCTTACATTGGATAAACCACTAAAAAGTGAACTAACCAAAGATGTCTTATATTATTGTAAAACCTACTTGGATACTTGGTTCACTAACCGTGTTCATACAATTAATAAGTTATATTATAAACGGGGTAAACTTAAAAATAATTTATTAGAATTAAAAGAATTAAAATTACCTGAACAGCGATCTAAAGAGTGGTATGAAATACGAGAGAATTTACTGACAGCTAGTTCTCTAGCCGATGCTCTAGGAAAAGGTCATTTTCAAACAAGAGATGGTCTATTAATCAATAAAACGAGTGAACAAAAAGATACGTTTAGCAAAGCATCCCTGGATATTATGCAATGGGGTGTTAAATATGAACCGGTTGCCACTGAATTTTATGAATACCTGAATAACCTGAAAATTGTTGAATTCGGTTTAATTCCGCATCCACATTTATCGGTGTTTGGTGCTTCACCTGATGGAATATGTGATATAGGGTCACCTAATGGATATGAAGGACGTATGTTAGAGATTAAATGTCCTCCTAAACGGAACTTCACTAAAGAAGTTCCTAAACATTATTGGATGCAGATGCAAGGTCAACTCGAAGTTTGTGATCTAGAAGAATGTGATTTCTTTCAGGTGAAATTAGAAGAATATTACAGTGTTAAGGAATATGAATCCGATATATTACATGATAACGGTATAATCCACGGAAAAACAAACGAAGGATTACCCAAAGGTCTCCTTATCGCGTACCATGAAAAAGGTTCAGAGGATATCTTATATAAATATTCGCCATTCTTAGCATCGTTAGATAGAATCTTAAATTGGAGGGATGAAATTCTTAAAGAAATCAAAGATTACACAATTTACGAACAAAAATGGTGGAAAATTACCAGGTATGAATGTACACTTGTTCGTAGAGATCCAGAATGGTGGATATCGGTTGTTCCAGATATTATTCAATTTTGGAAAGATGTGGTTCATTACAGGAAAGTAGGTAATGAAGACGTTCAAAAAAGGATCACTGGTCGCAAACGTGGGCCACGTAAAAAAATATTCACCATTGAAGAACCTATTAAAGGATATCTTATGGATAGTGATGAGGATTAATTTTAGTTACTCTTACAACACAAACAAGTTTACTCACGAGCAATAATAACAAATTCAGCAATAAATCTGGGAAAATCCCCTGCCCTATAAGTACTAACATCCGAAGTCAAACTGTGAATACCTGAACCGGAAGCAGATACGTTTCCCAATAATGACGAGTCGGTTACCGTGCCGCCATTTGAATAAAAATAAAGATCTGTAGCTCCTTCTTCCATGGCAAACGCTACCGAAAATTTGGTCGCTCCGGCGGTAGCCCCCCCCGACCAACCAAACTTTACCCCTTTATTAACATGTTTTGTTACACCAGTCGTTAATTGAACATAATGTAATATACCTCCATCGGCTGCATTCCCGGGAGTGGAATCGTTATACATTGATGACCCGTTTAAATCAGTGATTTTTCCAGTGATCTTACTTAATCTACAAGGATTAATAGAACATACATAATTTAATTTTTTACCTTTATGAACTACACAAGAATGAACATTATCTATAGATGCATGATCATTAGGTATAATAATTTTATTATAAGTATGTTGTCTAGCAGTAGATGAATTGGATGCCGAATTAGAATTAATATTGAATTCATTGATCCCTAGAGAAAAAGCCATTTTATCACCTGAATGACATATCTGACTATTATGCGTCATAAATGAATCTAGATATATATCTGACAGTTTATCAATAATTAAGGGTTCAAATAAATCTGCTGAAAAATCTTCAGCTTTACTTAAAGGGTTAAAACTGGATCCATCATCAGCTATATCAAGGATTAATGTTTTTTTATCCCTTCTTTCAAACTGATAACCAGGGTTCTGATACATCATATCCCTAGCATTTTGTTGTTGTTGTAATCTCTGTTGTCCAAAATCCATTATATTAATAATAGATATTTTTTTTTCAATCTTTTAAACATCATTTTTTTTAAACATCATCTGCTTTACTCATAGGCTCTTTACTTTTATGTAATGGTTGCCACTTCTCAAACTTCACATTATATCGGCACTCTACACATAAATCGTGTTCATCAATTGTTTCTTCAAACAATAATCGTAGCATTTGGCTACATTTCAAGTTTGGAATACAAGCAATTCCATGTTTCACAATATTATTGGGACCTTGAAGATATAAATCATAAACATCGCGTTTCAAAGTTTTTTTGATTAAGAAATTCAGAGTGTCTTTTTTCTCTTTTTTTATTTGAAGATCACCTTCTTTGAATAGATATAAAATTTTGGAATAACTGGATTTAAGTGGGATAAAGTAGAATCCACGCGTTCCGTAATTGAGAGATGGAATAAAATCATTCATGATAAGTTCTTTATCTTTAAAATCAAAGTATCGTTTTACTTGAATGGGACAAACTTCACAAAAGGAATCTGGATTATATTCAGTTTTTAATAAAGTATGAATTAAATTTATACGTTCCATGATAACTTGATTTGAACATTTCGCAGATTTATGAAAATAGATATCACCAAGTAAAAGGAACCAATTTTGTTGTTTATCCCTTACTAATTCGGTTTCAATTAAAGTCCCTGTAAATACCGATTTATCAAATTGATAGGGGGTTACAAAAATTTTAGGATAATCATACCCTACTTTAACTTTCTTATCGATTAAGAAACAGTAATTTACATTATTGATTTGAGTACAATAAAGTAAATAAGGCGTTCCAGAGCTTTTTAAACAAATGATATGAGGATTATTTAAATTACGGGAATATTGTTCATTATATACTTTTGCATAACGACTATTATATGATAAATTACCACATTTAAGTTTAATATCATTTAATATAAATTCTTTAAGTTCATTCTTAGTAACATTATCAACCGTTTTCCCACAAAAGGATGTTTTAGTAAATGATGATGGATCCATGTTATATTATATATAAAATATACCTTTAAATAATCAAATTATTATATTTGGAATAATAATAAGATGATATTATCAACTATAAGTAATGTTTTAGTTACATTAGTAGCATTATGGGTACTAGTGGATTTAATCGTTGCATTTATTCAATTGTTTTTTTACGCTGATGGTCCTGGAGGATGTATAGAAGATCCAACTGTGTTTGGTTTTTTTACATACTGGAGGTTTAATGGACCTGAATCATGTAATCCAGAAATTAATATAGATAAATGTAATACACATTTAGGGAAATGGAAAAGGTATGCATCATATAATTCTAAAAAAGAAAAAAATAATTTTTTATGTGAGAAAGATATTGATAAACTGATTAATGATGATAGAAAAGACAATTACATACCTGGATATAGTACAATGGAGTTGTCAGGGTGGGTCGCAAGTTTTGTGTTAATCATAGCATTATTTTGGTCCGGGATAGTGACTAGAAATGAAACTATGAAAGCTGAAATAACTTTCTGGATTTTAATTATTACAGTAATCATTACAAGTATTAAAGCTATTTCATATGAATCTGGTGGTATAATTATACCAGACCAAGAATCACCACTAAATTATATAACTGATAAATTGGGTTTGGAAGATAGTGATCAATTACAATATTCATTTTCGTCTATGAAAGCTGATGGCGGAGAATGTTTTATTGAAGGGACTTTTTTAGGGGGAGGGACTCATCCAAAAGGTCAACCCCCTATATATAGTGGTGATTGTACTGATAGTGATGTACCATTATATTAATTTAAAAATAAGTCCATATAGTAAATTATAATGGACAAACACTTTCAAACCTTAGACCGTCAATTAGAACATCAAGATTGGAAACCAGTTATTATTAATAAAAAGGGTTCCAAGGATACATCATCAAATACAACTAAAACAACATCCAAAAAGTTATCAGATAAACAACAATGTGATATTAAACTTTTGAAGCAAGCCGATAATGATGAATTAAAACATAAAAAAGTTCCACCCGAAGTAAGAAAACAAATCCAACAGAAACGTGGTTCTCTCAAATGGACCCAAAAACAACTAGCCCAAAAAGTTAATTTACAAGTATCTATCATTAATGATATTGAAACGGGGAAAGCAACCTATAATCCTCAACATATTACTAAGATTAAGCGTATCTTAAAAATTTAGGTATGTATACGACAATAAGTAGTGCTAAACATACAACTATGAAACTTAGGGTTAACCATGTTTCCAAACTTTCTAAGGATACATCTATACCATAAAAATGGTAATTATATAAGGATACGATCAACCATAGATTAATGATACCTTCACCGACACATGTATATACATCGTAAAGCAACATTAAGAGTTCTTTTTTATATCGTTTTCTTTTACCAATAACTACTACATTGAAAAATCAAATTTAGTAGAAGACATTTTAATCTATACATATGTATAAATGAATGAAGTTCAATCCGAGATCCAAAAAAGAAAAGATAAAGATAAAACATCGAAAGAACAGAAAGGACTTCATTCCAAGTGGACCAAAGAACAAGAAGAATTATTAGCTGAATGGTCTGAAAAAGCATCATGTTATCGGTGGTTACACGGTCGTGCTGAGAAGAAATTTAGATGTCGTAATTATACATTTACGATACCTGTAATCATTATGTCTACTCTTACAGGAACTGCTAATTTTGGTATGGACACATTCGTCCCAGAAGAGCATAAAAAATTAGCTATGGCTTCAGTAGGTTCAGTGAACATCATTGCGGGTATTATATCAACTCTTCAAAATTTCTTACGATATGCAGAATTAACCGAATCACATCGTTCAGTGGGGGTCAGTTGGTCAAAATTAGGACGAGATATCGCGGTTGAATTAGCTTTAGATCCTCCTAGGAGAAAACCGGCAGGAGACTTCTTGAATGTGTGTCGTGCCGAATATGACAGATTAATTGAACAAAGTCCCTTGATAGATGATTCTATTCTCAAACAATTTCACGATACATTTCATGATAATGATATCAATAAACCCGAAATGTGTAATGGACTTGATAAATGCGAAATCTATAAACCATCGAAAGAAGAAAAAGTTGCAGATATAGTGTCAAATGTGGCCCATAAATTTTCTAATTCTAAGAAACATCTATATACCGTGAATATGGATCCTTTTAAAGATGTCACAAAAAGAGAAGTTATTCATACTATGGATAGAGGAACAATAGATAGAGGTCCTATTAAAGAAACTAAAGATCATAAAGAAGAATTAACAGGTATCCTATCCATGGGTAAAGTATCAAAATTAAAAGAACATAAAACAAGACCATCTAAAATAAATGATGAATTAAAACGTTTATTTGATGTTGATGTAGATGTTGATGAAAATAAAGGTAAACAAATACCTACGACACCTATACGGGATATAGAAGTAGGAATACTTAAAGAAGACGAAGTTAGAGAAACAATATCAGAAGGTATAAAATCTGATGAAATAGAACTAGAAAAAAAAGAACCACTACCGAAATTACCAGAAGGATCTGAAGAATCTGAAGAATCTGAATTAGAAAAAGATACCCAAGATTTTTTAAAAGATATTATAGATGAAAATAAATAATATATATAATATATATATATATATGAATAAAAGGACAAAACGTAAAATTAAGCATAAACATAATACAAAAACTCTAAAGAAACAATCGGGTGGTGGAGATATACGTAGTATATTATTAGGTATATTAGATCAAAGGTATACAGCCTTTTTACCATCTAGTAATTGCATAAATGATAAAAAATTAATAAAAAATTATTTATCTTGTATAAGTGCTTATAAATTATTAACGTTAATAGGGAAAAAAGAAAAATATATTAATTCTAATAATATTAGTAAATTAATAGAATCTATCGATGATTATACATCGGATATATTTAAAAATTTAGGTGCCCTTGGTAAAATACCTGCTTCACGTAAATTTATGTCTAATTTTACTATAAATTGTGCTAAATTAAGTCATTCAAGGAGTACATATATGAAAGAACTTCATTCATATATACTTGATTGTGAAGATTATTTATCTGTTAAAAATGTAGATTGGTATGATGTGGCATTAGGTTTAAAACCTTTAGACGATCAATTTGAATCATCTATTTTATCTGAAATAAAAAATAGAAGGATCATTATAGATACAGATAAATTTCATTATGGTTTAAAGATTTTGAGAAAAGACGAAACTGTTAAAAATATTTTTAAACATAGAATATTAGAATGTGGTCATACACCTCAAAGTTTTTTTGATAAATTATTTGGTACTATATCTTGGGATAGTTATAATGAATGTTTTAAATGTTCCGATAATAGCTGTGTCGTTAAATTAGATGAAAATTACAAAACATTTTTGAATAAAAAACATTCTATAATGACTGTTGATAAAATAAAAATATTAATATATGCTGAATTACGTCTGCGTAAATTATCTAAACATTTTGCGTTGGAGGGTATAAGGATAAACAATGATAAAACTAGTAAAGCTAAATCTTTGTTACGAAAAATATATAAAGAAGATGTTGAAATGGGGAATATAAACACTAACTCATTAAATGAAGTCGTTATGAAACGTAAAAAAAGTAAACAAAGTATAAAAAGTATAAAAAGTAAAAAAAGTAAAAGTAAAAAAAGTAAAAAACATGGTGGTGCCCCAAGTGATGAAAATACTACACCTGCATCAGCTCCAGCATCAGCTCCAGCATCAGCTCCAGCATCAGCTCCAGCATCAGAATCAGCACCAGCATCAGCACCCGCACCCGCATCAGCACCCGCACCCGCAACAACTGAAGCACCCGCACCCGCAACCACTGAAGCACCCGCAACCACTGAAGCACCCGCACCCGCAACCACTGAAGCACCCGCAACCACTGAAGCACCAGCACCAGCACCAGCACCAGCACCAGCACCAGCACCAGCACCAGCACCAGCACCAGCACCAGCAACCACTGATGTAGATGAAAAAGCTAAAGCAGAAGCAGATGAAAAAGCTAAAGCAGAAGCAGATGAAAAAGCTAAAGCAGAAGCAGATGAAAAAGCTAAAGCAGAAGCAGAGATGGAAGAGATGAAAGCTAAAGCAGAGATAGAAGCTAAAGCAGAAGCAGGAATGGAAGAGATGGAAGATAAAGCAGAAATGGAAGCTAAATCAGAATTGGAAGAGATGGAATCTAAAGCAGAAATGGAAGATAAATCAGCTTCTAAATCAATATATCATTCTGAGAGGGTAGATGGTACAGGTCATATTAGTGGGTCTATATTAGATGAATCTACCGCATCATTTAATGACATGATTTATGTTTCGTTTAATGGGACAATAAAAGACGAAAAAATGAAACTAGTTATAGCTGAACAAGTTAGAGAAAATATGGCAGAAATTTGTGAATTAAGAAACAAAGATAGATTAAAAGTATACCGTGTTAGAATTGGTCCGAGAACAGTTTCTATAGAAATAGGTATAGAGTCAAAGGGATCTGAATCTATTAATAAAGAATTGACAGATATTAAAGGATTATCAGATGAATTAACAATAGATGAAATAAAAGATAATATAGTGGATTCTATTGTAGATAAATCTATCATTAAAAAATCAATAATTATTGAATTAGATACTGTTAAAGATATATATTTTAATAATATATCTAAATATGATGAATTACAAGAAATGCCTTCACAATTTAAACGTGTAATAGTTGAAATGGGAGGTAACTACCCTGAAAATGAATCGGAACGTATTGATTTCGAAAGCAAGATTACACACGATATATTAGAATTTTTAGAAGAACCTAATCTTGAAATATCAAGATTACATTTAGAAAATATAACTAAAATACCAAATAAACCTAATCGTGTGTTTGTTCAATTTGTATTAATGAATAGTTATTTTGATAAAAAAACACCGCATGATATATTGATGAAGTTTAAAGAAAATGTATCAATAAATAAGGGCCGTAATGAATTTACTGAAAAATATAATATATCTAATGTATTATTCGGCGAACCTTCTATTATATTAGATGATGAAGATGTTGAAACAATGAATACATTAGCTGAAGAACGTGAAGAAGGTACGGAAGTAGATACATCAACTTTTGAGAATTTAGAATCAGAGTATAAGCGTATGGCTTATTTTGGATGTGATTTATCTCTAAATAGTATAAAGAATAATAATATATCAGCCTATACACCCTTATCAGCTGAATGTGAACAGACATTGAATCAATATATACGCGGTTATTAAATATACGCGGTTATTAAATTAATATTTCCTCTAGATTTATTCAATTGAAAAGGTGAAATCATCATTAGCACATTCATCTTCTTCCACAGACATTAAATTATCTATATTATCTTCTTCAAATTGAATATTTTCATCCAGATTATTTAATTCTTTTAAATTATCAATTAATGTATGTTCATCTAAATATATATCACATAACCCTGTACCAGATGGTATCTTTTGTCCTAACATAATATTACTAGACACACCTAATAATTTATCCTTTTCACCGAATATGGATGCTTTAATTAATTGATCAGTGGTATCTTCAAATGAACATTTAGCTAATGGTCCTATATCTCCACGGTTAATACCCTGACGATTAATAGATGTCATGAACCCTCTACTAGTCATAACATCACATAATAATTCTACATGTCTTGAATTAATATAACCAGCACCTTCATTAATAACTTCTAATATTTGTTCAATTAATAATAATCTGGCGCCTTCAATTCCTAATACATTATATACTTCGTTTATATCATTTGAATATGTATTCATGTAATCAACATATGCTTCATTAATAACATCTAATAGATTAGTACCTTCAGTTTCTAATACCCATGGTTTTTCTTG
>Ga0315336_1005178_pt1 | contig 14525 bp, 13 predicted proteins | sample ASW5metaG_FD_204512 | JGI IMG/M metagenome (GOLD analysis project Ga0315336, IMG submission 204512) | Ammonia-oxidizing marine archaeal communities from Monterey Bay, California, United States - ASW #5 | ecosystem: Environmental > Aquatic > Marine > Intertidal zone | place: USA: California...
GTACAAGCCGGATTTGTCCGCGCCTTGGGTCATTGGGGCTTACGTGTTGTTGTACGTCGCGGCGTTTATGACGCTGTGGTCTATGACGCTCTATCTCGTGGCGGCGTGGCCGACGCTGAAGGAGGGGTTGCACGGGGCGAAGCGGTAGAAACTTGCTCCAGCCGTGAAACAGGTATTTCATCCCGATTGCCGTACGGAAATTAGAGATGCTGCCGTTGTTAGGCGTTCCTTAAATGTCCTTGAGGGCTTCTTCTTGGCCAGCCCTGGAATTGGTAACATTCTTTACTAAATTCGTTATATATTGTGTCCGTGCCAACTGCCATCGGCAATGAGGTATCAGCTGCGTATGTTAGATAAAGCCAATGAACTCGGTTCGAGGGGACGTTTTTCGGATGCCATAGATGTTCTTCAAAACCTGCTTGCTGATTGTGACGGGAGTTCATTTTCAGAATCGAATCTCTGTCTTGACGCACAAGAGCGCATGATTGACTTCCTCGGTTTATATGGTTTGAAGCGATATGAAGTCGCGTTGGATTGGTTCTCCGCGGTGCAAATGGACTTTGATGCCTTTGGGCGACGATCGGACTACCCAGCGCCTGAAGACGAGCAAAACGCCAAACTTCGATACTGTCGGGTCGCTCGGAATCAAGTCAGAATCCTCTACGAGCTTGGCCGCTTTACCGAAGGACTAGAAGCAGTTGAGCACGCGAACCGGATAACTTCGACGCTTGCCGAAGGGATAGAGTCCGATGAGCAGAGAGCACACCTAATGATCGAGTGTGCGGGCATTTTGCTCCGCCTCAGCAGGGAAGAAGACGCAAAAGAATTGATTCAAAACGTCGTGGACATAATCCGTAGGCGCTATTCCATGGCGGTTGCGGAACCGGAATATCTACAAGTCGCTTCGCTTGGAAAAATCAGCGGCATTGCGCAAGACTTGCTAAGCCGGATGAATGACCTCGCGTGTTTTGAAGAGAGTAGAGAGCTGGCCGCACAGTGCCTAGCGGCGCAATCCCGAATCGTGAAATCAGAGCCGCACTTGGCCGGGCATCGCATGGATCTAGCGCGAACCAATGAAACACTGGGACTGGCTTGCTGTCGGCTCGACGATCCAGATGGCTGGGAGCACCTGGAGACCGCGGCTGAAATTTACAAAAATCAATCCGAAAGTGGGGACATTGAGGCGACAATACGCCTCGCGCACATTCAACGAGAGATAGGAGACTTACCAAGCCTTGGAGGCTTGGAGAAAAGCTATAGTGCGTTACGCGAATCTATGCGTTTGTACCGCATGCTTTGGCTGGATGATAAATGCTCATTCGGTCCACGTTACCTCGACGTCCTGCAAAAATTCTGCTCGGTTACAGATAACGATGTGCGTTTGGGCCCGGAGCGCCAACATGCGCTCGTAGAAGCAGGTGCGGTTATCAAGGGTTTTGACCCGCACCAGACGAATGAGTGTTCGGATCTGATCAGTTGGTGCCACTTAAACCACGGCCGTGTACTTTCGTCTGGCTCGATGTCGCAGTTGCGCGAAGCTGATGCAGTCTTAGGGAAGGCTTTGGTTGCTCTTAGACAGAGCGAAGCGGCAGGGAAGGATATTGCGCGCGCTCTGCAGGAGGTTCGAGAGCTTCGAGCTTCGATCACCTTGCGAATTCGACGCACCCGAACCTCGGCCGCAAAGTTTCGCGATCGGAAACGAGTACGGTTTCGTATGATTGTATTCTTGTTTGCTGGCATTTCGCTTCTTGGAGGACTTGGATTGCTGATAAGTTTGGTTCTGCCTAGATCTGATGGAATGCAGTGCGCCGTGATAGAACACGATATCGATGGCGAAGAAATTTGTGCTAGATGGGAGAATCGCGCGGGCGTTCACACTAACGTCTTGCCACCCGTTCGGTAGAGAGAATTCGGACTAAATGAAGCCGGAGGCCGAGGTCAGAATCGATAGACTCAATTTTGCTCAGTTCCATTATTGTGATTCGCGATAGGTAGCGCCAGCTGCCCCTTGAAATGTGCCGAACTGATAGGGCTAGCGCGCTGCGGGCATTCAAATTGAAGCTTGGGATTGACTACAGAAATCGTATGAAATTCAAAAAGGACCAAGCAAAGGATATACATGGGCATTATGTTGCCTTGTTGATATGTATTGCAGGTTTCGTAGTTATGGGAAGTTATTACTTCCCTGGGTATGTCAGTCATGACGCTGAGGTGGCATTAGCGTCACTTTTAGCCGGAAGCCCGACTGACTGGCACTCTCCCTACCTCGCAGTATGGTTACTTGTCAGTCAATCTATATTGCCTGCTAGCTGGGATCCAGCAATTGGACCAACACTGACCATTCTTGGACCGTTTTGGACAGGCTTGTATTTGATGGCACGGCGGGCGGCGGGCATCGGATGGTATTGGGGTGTCGCCATAGCATTGATCGGATGGTTCCCCCCTCTGTTCATGAGCTTAGCCGGTTACGGCAAGGATACGGCCTTGGTGGCGCTGTTTACCCTCGCCCTAGGTTGTATATACACGATGAACCGCAGACGACCACTCCAGTTTTTAGTATTGATACTTGTGATCGGGACCTGCCTTACGCTAGGTGTGACAATTCGGACCAATGCAATATTCGCTGTCGTTCCGATACTGTTCCTCGTTGCAATGACTGTCGGACCTAAGTGGCTTTTACGTTACCAGCTTGTCGCCACACTGATTTTGTGGCTCGGGCTTCTTGGTATAAGCCAGTTCGCAAACTACGCGGTGTTTGATACGAAGCGAAGCTACTCGATACAGTATGTTCTGCTGTCAGACATTTTCGCGATGAACTATGTTCGTGGAGAATTTCTGGTACCAGAAATTGTCGCTCAGAACACGCCGGAATTGACCGAAGAAGTTTTTCGCGATCGACACACGCTTACCCCCCTCATCGATTGGGCGTTGTGGGGTAATTCCGACATCAATATGTACCAAGTCCAGACGGATGAGGAGTTTCGTCAATTGAGAGATTTCTGGATAGAGAGAATGTGGTCCGACCCGGTAAGTTATATTCAGTTTAAATTTCGTTTTTTTGACAGTCTTATGAGCCGTGAGGGCCAGAATTTGTTCCGCCAAACTCTGTTTCAAGGTTGGTGGTATCTCATCTTATTGACGGTAGGCCTGTTGATCTTTAGCCAGCAACTAAAGACAAATCAAGGTGAACCAGTGATCAACAAATCAGGTTTAATGATGGCGTTGTCTGGTTTGTTCTATCTTCTCCCATATACGCTCTTGCAAGGTGGCGCAGGTTTTCGCTTTTTGTTGTGGGGTGTTGTGGCTTCTGCGTTGATGGGTGTCTGCTTGATCATCACTAGTCTCAGCCTGCTGCGTAGGAATATTGTGAGTGAGCAGTTGTAGAAATTTTTCTGCCTTCAATCGGTTTCGGATTCGACCCGCTCCTCGAAGCGGCTTGTAAATTCAGCCTTAAACTAGATCCAGTATTGAGATGGCCGCTTCCAATTGGCGGTCACCGGCCAGTATCCGTATTTGTAATCAACTCGGCGTGATCGCTGCATCGTCCGCCGTTAACGGCTGCGCAAAACGATTCGCGCCGGGCGAGTCATAGCCGCGGGCCGCACGGATTTGGTGGTGGCCAAAATCTGCCATTGCGATTTTAACTGTGCCAATGTGAGCTTGCCGTAGCGGAGAAATTGACTAAGTAATTGATTTTATTGGAGGCTGAGGTCGGAATCGAACCGGCGTACACGGAGTTGCAGTCCGCTGCATGACCACTCTGCCACTCAGCCTTTATCGAGCGGTCGCGCATTCTAACGGTAAGTTCCCGAAATTGGGATACCAGAACTTGATACTTTTGACGAAACGGTCTGTTTAAATCAAGTCTGGGCCCTTGCCCGAGCTAGCGTTCGGCGAGTTGACGTGAACGCACAAGGTCAGCGACTAACTTTGCACCATCGCATGTTGCGTCGCGCATATCCCGTTGCTTGGAAGAGAGGTTATGCTTGGACTTGTACCATGCACATTCACTTTTCAGCCAATCTAAAGCGACCTGCTGGCAGCGCAGGCGCTGCTCAGCTGCCACCTTGCGGCAGGTTCGTGATGGGATTATCTGACGGTTCTTCCAGTCCAATCCGATTTTCACGCCGCCGTGCTCGAAACCGACGCTATAGATCATGGCTGGATCATCGGGCAACCGCGATTCGATACTTTCAGAAAGTCCAAGGACGAAAGTTGTAACCCACAAAACTGTAATCATAGATCGAGTTTAGGGGAGGTGCGCTTGCTTGATTGTGATTTGGATTGCAAAATTGGTAGTAGTCCAAGTCGAAGAAAAGTCGAAACATAGTCGAAAATGGTGTTTTGCATTTGTGCACGTTAGTTCTTAACATAGCGCCGTATCGCGTTGTAATGAGAAGGGATTTCCGTGCGTCGCAAAACCGACAGTGCTGAACGAAATGTATTTCGTACCGACAGGTACTTCCAATCAGAGGGATTGTGGTATTTCGCCACGCGTGAAGGGATCGATTTCGGTCCGTTTACTTCTCGCCTGGAAGGCAAGAAAGCAGCGTCCCGCTATATTGATACGCAGTCCGCGATGCAGCGCTTGCGCACTCGCGATCCAACCATTACCAAAGAGAGCCAATGGGACGACCAATCAGTCGCACGTGCCGCAAGGGACGTGTTGAATTGGCGGCTTGATCGGAGCACCCGCCCTGATTCGCAATACGCGGATCGCGCTGGCAAACGCCGGTAGCCACCGCTTTATTTAACGCGACGAAATCGAATCCAGCCTGTTGCGCGGTCGAGCTTAACCGAGCCAATCTCAAAACCAGCGTCCAGCCACGACCGTGCCTGGCGCCTATAGTCGCTGTTTGCTTGATTCGCCCACCATTGGCGAAACGTGTAGGCAGAATCAGGCAAAGGACCGCCGAGGATACGCTCAAGATCTGCAAACGTCATGGTGTGTTCAGCTAGTTCGGACGCTACGGAGCTCAGGTGGCGCTCGAGGGCAGCCATATTGATTTGGCCCCTGGCTGGTTCAGCCATCCGGGCCGGCTTACGGTCGATCTGCGTTCGCGATTTTTTCCAGTGGGAATACTGTGTGCTTGCAGTGTTCACGTTTATCCCCTGACTGAGGGCTGACGCGACGACGGCATCGCGGGTTGCGGCGCCAGTTTCGCTAGCGAGCTGATCGGCGATTGACCAGACCCTTCCGGTGATCGTTCCTGGTTTGGGCCGGGGGTATTCGGGGCTTCGTGTCTCCTCGCCGCCTTGTCGAATTGGCGATTCTGTTTCGACAAGATGTGACAGACATCCCGTTATTGCCTGACTCGAAGCGTCACCATAATTTGCGTATATCTCAGCATAGAGCGCGGCGGGAATGGTGATGGCAACGGTCTCTAAGTGTTCTGTCACTGTAATTACAACTGTCAATCTAATAGATATTGAGAATATATCTAGATATTCAGAGATCAAGTAAAAGGTTGTATCGCTCCAGCGGTAAGAGATATGGGATTGAATCTGCCAAAGCCCACATACAGATTGCGCACGTTGGGCTTGCGTCGAGGGGTTTATTGGTACGTGATGCAATTCTTACGTAGAGCCATCGGTTTGCATATGCACCATGTGTTCGTAAATGCTTCGGTGTCGAAATCAATCATTCCGACCGAGCCCGGCTACGAACATCGTGAAATTAAGCCAACCGAACTATTGCCCTTTATCAACGATGACCCGATCTTGCGACGTCAAATCACTGCCGATTTTCTTTCACAATCTCAAGTTCAAAACGACCGATGCGTTGCGAGTTTTGCAAATGACAGACTGGTCGGGTTTGACTTTTCCTCTACGACGAAGGCGCCGGTCACGGAGCAACTGGAAGTGATTGTCCCAGATGGCTTCACTTATGGTTATAAAGGTTGGACTCACTCAGAGCACCGACGAAAGAAACTTTCGCTACGTCGCATCCAACTCAAAAGTTCGGTTGACTACATGTCCATCTACTACATAGAAACTCACAATTACCCTTCACTGTTGCGGCCTTATCGTTATCCTTCGGAGAGGCGCCAGCACATGGGTTATGTTGGTTGGATTACGTTTCGTGGACGGCAATACCCGTTTGCATCGCGCCTTGCCAAATGGATTGGATTCGAGTTTGTAAGGAAAGGGGCCGAAACTAGGCGTTTGTACACAGAGCGCTGATTTCAATGAGATTTTTGAAGCGAGTCTGGTCTTGGATAATGGGTCGGCTCCGGCCATGGTTGCTGGTGGCTCGGATTTACGTCCTCCCGACGCCAACCAAAAAGCTAGCGCCTGTGTTAGATGTCGATCTCTCTATACGAAAATCTAGCTTCGATGAGCTAAGGAAAGCGGCCTTGGAGTTCCCGAACCTTCTCAATGTCGACCAAATGAGGAGTGCATTTGATCGAGGAGACATTTGCGTGGCCGCGTTTCATGGCGGACGTGTAGTGGGCTTCGCCTGGGGCTCGTTGTCCACTGCGCCGCACGTTGATGGGGTACAGGTAAAGATTTCTCCACCGTATGTATACGGTTACAAATCCTATGTGTTGCCTCAGTTTAGAGGCCGGCACCTCAGTGCGACGCTCATCCATGTGCGCGACCAGATATTTCGCATGCACGGCCGTCACACAAGCGTTGGATTCGTCGAAACGCACAATTACGCGTCAATCGCGATCAATAAGCATATGGGAAGTGAATTGGTGGGCTACGCAGGTTACGTCAGCTTGTTTGGCAGGTATTGTTGTTTCCGTACTCGGGGCGTACGCCCTCACACGTTTGAGTTCACTCGCGTCCTCTCGGTTCGAGAAGCCGCTGATCGCCATGGATAATCCTGCTTGTCGTAACGCTTCAATGTAAAGCCGTAGGCGATGCTCTGCACCATGGGCTGTTTTCAATACGATTACATACCCCGTGAGATAGTCGCCGAAACTTGGGGTAACCTGCATCGCCATCAACCGGCATGATCAAACTTGATTGAACGGGCTTTAATAGGGCAGCGTGCGGGTGCGTGTGCACACTGAACACGACTAGCGGGCAGGGCTGTGCTGGGTAGCCCTAGTTGAAAGGAAAGAGAAAGAGATTGCTGCGCCATGTAGATGTCGACTGGGAGTAGTTGCCTATCTGGTTTTTACCTCTGGTGGAACACGGCTTTCTGTAACAGGAGGCGCAGCCCTGTCAAAGTACCGCCTGAGGCAGCGAATGAATCTACTAATTACGAATGCAGAAGAAGTGCAGGCGTACACCATTGTGAGGTCGCTGCGCGCGTTCGCTGAAAATATCGTAATCACGCTAGGCGGCAGATCCGTTCAAGTAGATCGCTTTGCTGGAATGGCGCTCTTTTCGCGTTATGTGGACGCTCACTACGATGTGCCTCATTTCGCGAGCGGTTGGGCCGCTGGAAGGCTGTCGACATTTAACACCTCGGCTGAGGAATCTTACGTTCAACGGATTCAAGAAATTTGTGATCTTGAAAGGATTGATACGATCATCCCGTCATTGGATCCAGAGGTGTATTTATTTTCCAAGAACAAAGATCGTTTCGAGCAACGAGGCATCACGGTGGTTGTACCGGAACCGGAGATCGTTCATCGATTGATCGACAAAGCGCTAACCCTCCAAGCGGCCGAGAAGGTTGGCTTCCCTGTTCCTGTCACGCATCATCCGAAATCAATAGCAGATGTCGAGAAAGTCATCGACAACTTTCGTCCGCCCTGGGTAGTGAAATCGCGCATTGGGGCTCATCTATCGGGTGTCCATTATGTAACCAACGATGATGAACTTCGGAAGGTCTATGCGGAATCGGCACGACGGCAACCGGACCCGTTGATACAACAATACATTCCCGGCGTCGAACGATGTCACTATTACATTACAGTTGATCGCAGCCACGAGATCTTGTCGTTATTGCAGCCAAATCCCATGTATGTGTTTACGGATGGAGTGGGTACATCTATCAAATCGGCTGTTTCTGATACGGAAGGGCCGCTTTTGCCTCAGTTGCGAGAACTGGTACGCGAACTTCGGTTGTGGGGTAGTTTCACCGTGCAAACGAAAGTTGACCCTGCCGATGGGATACCTAGATTGTTGGAGATCAATCCTCGATTTGGTCATCATTTGTGGTTCCGCACGGAATTGGGCGTAAATGAGCCATTGATTTGCTTACGCCTGGCCCGCAGAGAGGACCCACAATCGAATCTCGAGTATCCGATTGGGGTCGCGATGCTCGACCCGTACCATGACTTATTCTATTTTCTTGAGAGCTTGATTCGAAGACCAGACCAAGGCCCGGAAAAATCTCCCCAATCGCCGCGCGAGCTGCTCAGTCTTCATCGCCGGCAATATCTCAATCGGCGGAAAAAGGTGTTTTGTCCGCAGTTCAGTCATTTTTTCAGCGATCCATGGCCCTGCATCCGAGCGTACGCCTTCAAGTTTAATTCGAGATTGCTTCGACCCGCTCTATCTGCATTGCGTAAACGATTGTGGCGAGCCGAAACACAGCCCGGCACCTAACAGTTTGAGTGGTTGGTGACATGATCAGACGGGTGTTAGCGGCATTTGGATTGATTGTCTGTACATGTTCACACTTTACGCATGCCGCATGCGATTCATTGGCGGGGTCGCAAGTTCGAATTGTCGTGCCCAATTCGACGGGCAGTTCATACGACTCGTACATTCGCATGCTTCAACCAGCATTGAGCGTCATTCTCAGGGCTGATATTTTTGTCGACAACATGCCTGGCGGGGGTGGGATTGTTGCTGCCAGATTCCTGTCTTCGGCTACTCCAGACGGTCGTACGATTGGCGTCATGAATGGTGCCGGGATGCTGACGGCACGGGTTACCGGACGCAAGAATGTACCGTCTCTGGTGACTGATTTCGAAATTCTTGGCAAAGTCAGCCCGATGCAACACGTATGGGCAGTGGCCTCAGAATCGAGATTCTACTCGGTAGACGATCTTCGCCACGCGACTGCCCGTGGACCCCTCGTGCTGGGGGTTCGAAACATCGCCAGCACCAGTTTCGCGAGCCTCGCGATAGGCGCTCACCTACTGGGTTTGCAACACGTGATTATTTCGGGATACGCGAGCAACCGTGAAACGCGGCTCGCGGCGATGCGCGGCGAGTTGGATGTGGTTTCCATGGACGTATCGTCCGGATCGCGCCTACTGGCAAACGGATCGATGCGTCCATTGCTCCAGATCTCCGAGCATGACTTCAAAGGTTCGCCTTATCTCGCTGGTGTAGATACGTTGGCAGACCATGTTGATTTTTCCAATCAATCTAACAATCCGTCAGTATCTAGCGCTCGCGTGTTGACGACATTGTTGCAAGCCAACAAGCTGTTTGTTGCCCCAGCCGGGCTCCCACCCTCAATTGGCGACTGTCTTCAGAACGCAATATCTTCCGCACTGAACGACGAAGCCACTGCGGCCACACTACACGCTCGATTCGCTGGCAGTGAGTTCATTGACGGCACCACGACCCGAAAAGAGTTGCAGACAATTGTCGATTCGCTGCCGGTTGTTGAATCCATTGTCAGCACTGCTGCAAAGCGGTTGAGATAGAACCACGCAATGGAAGCTGAAGTCATAGTCGCGGCCATGGATGGGTTGCGAGTAGTTTTTTCCTGGCCGTACATAATCTATCCGATTGTCGGCACGCTGCTGGCCATGGTTTTTGCACTCCTACCTGGGTTGTCCGGAGCCGCTCTCATGGCGATTGCCATTCCGTTAACTGCGCATTGGGACCCAACGGCCGCGATGTTGTTGTTTGGAGCATTTCTAGGGGGCGCAACCTTCATGGGGTCCGCGACGGCGATTTTATTCAATATACCTGGAAGACCATCCAATGCTGCGTCTCTTATCGATGGTTACCCACTAGCGCAAGCGGGACATGCCCGAACCGCGTTGGGATGTTCGGCCGCGGCTTCCGCACTTGGATCGACCTTCGGTATTCTGATATTGCTGCTTGCGATTCCTGTAATGCGCTCCTTTCTGCTGGCCTTCGGCCCTCTTGAGCTTCTATTGCTGGTGATCTGGGGGCTCACGACGATAGCCGCCTTGTCGCAAGGTGCACTCTTGAAAGGCTTGATCGCAGCCACGTTCGGATTGCTGATCTCATTCGTTGGTTTGGACCCGAAAAATGCGGAAGCGAGATTTACGCTCGGACTTGAGTTTCTAGAAACGGGCATCGGTGTTGTCCCCGCTTTTCTCGGACTTTATGCATTGGCTGAGCTTTTCTCCTTGATGCAACAGGGCAAACAAAGCGTCTCACGAGACCGTCAAGTGCTAGGTGGCAGCGTACGCAAAGGGATAGGTGCAGTGTTTCGGCAACCAGGCCTTTTTCTGCGCAGCGCAACCATAGGAACCGTAATCGGCATGATTCCTGGCATTGGTGGAACCGTTGCGAGTTTCGTTGCGTACGGCCACGCCGCACAATCCTCGAAGGACAATGAAGACTTTGGCAGCGGCGATATTCGGGGGCTCATGGCGCCCGAGGCGGCCAATGATGCCAAAGATGGAGGTGCTCTAGTTCCAACGCTTGCGTTTGGCATCCCGGGTGGTACGGGTACGGCAATGCTTCTCGCCGCCCTAACGCTGCACGGCCTCGAACCAGGGCGCGAGATTCTTGACACTAAACTAACTTTTGCTTTCATTCTCATCTGGTCCTTGTTCCTGTCGAATTGGCTCACTTCGTTGTTTGGCCTTTTCGTGGTTTCCCCAATGTCGCGGTTAACCACCATACGCACGGACTACCTTGTTCCAGGCTTGCTTGTAGTGGCGACCATGGGCGCGTACGCATATCGCGGCGAGTTAGCAGACGTTGTACTGGCCTACGTGTTTGCGGTCATCGGTTACTGGATGAAGGTGGCGGATTGGCCTCGAATCCCGATGATGATCGCGATCGTGCTTGGACCGTTGTTCGAGCGCAACTTGTTGCTTGTGCTGCAGCTTAATGAAGTTGGGCGGATTGAATTATGGAACCGCCCTATAGCTCTTCTTATCTTGCTTTTGCTCGTGGCTGCACTCAGTTACCCCTTGATCGGAAAGTTTAAACGCTGGCGAGGGATGTTGAGATGATTTCCCGTCGCGTCATGTGGAGCGCTTGTGTGGTGTGTATTGCCATGGTGTTGGGCTACTTGAGCCTGGAACTAAGCCGACAAGCGAGGCTCGTGCCGCAAATTGCTCTCACCGCGGCTGTATTGTTCACGATCATGCATTGCGTCGCGAGTATCGCTAAACAAGCGAGCAATCAGAAGCGGCCTTCGGATTACGAACGATTCCTGCCTTGGTGCCATATCGGATGGTTTCTGGGGGCGCCTGTAGCGATTCTCTCCATGGGGCTGACTGCTGGTGCAGGCCTTTACACGCTGCTGTACTTGCGATTTCGTACTCAGACGTCGATCAAGTTTGCGATCACGTATGCTGTGGCGATGAGTGCTTTGCTTTTCGCTGTGACTCAGCTCGTTTTCCCGCAACTTGCCTCAAAGGGATTAGCGGCGGCGTTATGGAGCACGACTGTGCTTTGAACCTGTAACTGCTGACTCATTTTTTGGTTACATAGTGTGTGTACCAAGGAGTGCAGGTCGCGCATATGCTCATGTGCCAATCGCCATCTGGAAATGGAAATGCGTTTCCCTATACCCGGGCTAGTGATCACGTTGGCGAGCGTAACGAGCGCAGCCGCTGAGGTCGATTCAAAATCGGGTCTCGACACCTACGCGCTACCTGAGATCGTAGTCACCGCCAAGAGTTTGCAAGGCTCTTCGAATCTTGGACGGGAGGTCGATGTCGAATCCATAGAAGTCTGGAACGCCCATACTGCAGCCGAAGTGCTTGTGCAGACACCTGGCGTTAATGTGCAATACGGCGGAAGTTCAGGCGATGCGCGAATTTGGATGCGCGGGTTTCGAGATCGCGACATTCTGGTTCTGTTTGACGGTATTCCCATTGCGACCGCTTTCGAGGGGAACATTGATTTGAACGAGATATCGATGGAGGCGATAACGAACGTCAGAGTTACGAAAGGTGCGCCATCTGTCATCTATGGGCCCAACGGAATGGGTGGGGTGGTCGACATCGTTCCTGCGCCTAACAGCTGGGACGATAGTCTTAGCCTATCTGTGGAAGGCGGGGCTGACGATGCCCAACGTATCAACGGGGGATACGCGGGTCGAACTGAGAAACTGCAATACCGCGTCTCAGGGAGCTATGACCATCGGGACAGTTTTCGTCTTGCGGACGACTTTCAGCGAGATGTAAATCAAACCGGCTCAACGCGAACAAACGCCGACTTCAGGCGCGAAACGTTTTTTGGGCACCTGAGCGCGGACAACGCTATTCTGGGCAACACTTCAATCTTTTACAACATTTCCAACAACGAGCGTGGACTAGCCCCTGAAGTGGGCGAGGTCGACGCTGACTTCGAGCGTTTGACGCAATCGGACCGCAAAACCATAGGTATCTCGAATCAGTTTGAAAGCATTCCTCTTTCAATCAAGTTGTTTCACAACCACTACGACAGTGAGTTGAGCGTGTACACGGACAACACTTACGAGGAAATTGACGAGATAGAGGACGCGGAAGAAAACTCATATGGGGCCATGGCCTATTCCAGCCTCTCAGCGGGAAATACCCACACCTTCGTGGTCAGCGCAATGGCATTGGACGAGGAATTCGAAAGCGAGGGAACGTTAGACGGCTTCGACGATGCCTCCTTGGAAACCTTCTCGCTAGCGGTTGAAGACCACATATCCGTAGGTCGGACCTCAGTGGTGGCAGGCGGTGTCTATAGTCGTTTTGAACAATCCGAGAATGACCGATCGATTGAAGTGTTTACACCTCAGGCCACGTTCGATTGGCGCGTAACAGACGCCCTCGCGCTGCATGCATCCGTTGCGCAACGAACGCGGTTTCCTAAGCTTCGCGAGCTTTATCAACGCCGCCGGGGGAATCCAAGCCTTAAGGAACAGACTGCGGAAAACTATCAGCTAGGTCTTGCATTCAGTCACGGTGCGTCTTGGTTGACCGACTTGACCCTGTTCCACAGCGATGTCCATGACCTGATAGAGCGCCCCGACCGAACTTCGTCGTACCAGAATCTGCCGGATGTGGAATTCGAAGGGATCGAAGTTGCCTCTGGCGGATGGTTGAGTGAGCGGGTTTATGGACGACTGGCGTACACGTTCTTAGACGCAACCGAGCGCACTGCGAGTGGTCATGAACGTCAATTGAGAAGCCGCGCGAAACATACAGTGTACGGCGAGGTGCGGATCGATTTGGGTTACGGTACCCGACTTTCTATGAATGGAATTTTTTCTGACGGGCTACATGACCTTGATTCAGATCAGATGCATGTAGAGTTGCCTAGCGCGTTCGTGATGCAGGCCAAATTGAGTAAGCAAATCGGCAAGTATTTTCAAAGCTATATCTCTATCGCGAACGCAACTGACACGGACTACGAACATCGGCTTGGGTATCCTCGGCCAGGAAGAGATGTACGTGTGGGGTTTGCAGTTCGAATCTAGGTTTGGTGAAACAGCGTTGCTTTTGTTAGAGGATTGACTGGCGCCAAACCCGCGAAGCGCGTTCAATTTGAGGTTTCAATATGTCTGCTGCAAAAGTGCCATTGCGATTTCGGATCACCAACCAATTCGTAAGGCAATTGCAAAGGCTCCATGTGGTCTGTCGCCCATTTCTGATCACTCGTGAAGACCTATATCCAGACGAGCGAACGAGTATAGAACTGAATTCCGACTATCGATTTTGTGCGCTTGACGAAACAGACTTACCCCAAATCCACAACCTGCGCCCCGAGATGGACGTTGAGCGTTATGCCGAGTTCATGCGCGTCGGCTACAAGTGTTTCGGCATCAAGCGCAATGACGAATTAATTGCGAAAATGTGGTTGAACTTCCGGGATTTTAACTCGGTCATGTACCAGCGTGTATTGGAGGACGACGAAATTTACTTGTTTGACGCGTACTGCAATCCCGCCTACCGGGGCCAGAATCTCGCACCTTGTCTCAGGCTTCGGTGTTATGAGCAAGCGCGTGCACTAGGGCGCCAACGAATCTATAGCATCACCGACTACACGAATCATGCTGCTCGCAATTTTAAAGCCAAACTTGGTGCGCGGCACGTAGAGTTGAGCGTCATGTTACGCGTCCGCGGTGGTCGCAAGCGGGTGATCACCCTGCGACGATACTCAATGTGACTGACGCGGCAGTGAGGGGTTAGGGGGCACGTCCTTCCACGCTGCATCGCTGATTGATTTCCCTACGGTGCATGTGTAGTCCCCCCGAAAATTGATTGCTTCCCTTCGGCTGGTTGGCCCAATACGTCGCCACTTCCGTTAAAAAGTCGCGTTCCTTCTTCACTTGCGTGAGTTCGCGCCTTAAATCCGCGAGCTCCTGGTCTTGGGTTCGACCTTTACCTGGATATGTAAGCTTTTGATCTTACTTGGTGCCCGGAGCCGGACTCGAACCGGCACGGAGTTGCCTCCGAGGGATTTTAAGTCCCTTG
>Ga0315336_1005179_pt1 | contig 14525 bp, 11 predicted proteins | sample ASW5metaG_FD_204512 | JGI IMG/M metagenome (GOLD analysis project Ga0315336, IMG submission 204512) | Ammonia-oxidizing marine archaeal communities from Monterey Bay, California, United States - ASW #5 | ecosystem: Environmental > Aquatic > Marine > Intertidal zone | place: USA: California...
GGTTTCTCTACATATCTAGACATGTCTCCTGCAGACCCTGATATGGCAGCTATACCTGATCCCACTAGTTTAATTCAATTACCTTGGCAAACTGATGTTGGTTGGTTAGCTGGAGATTTGTGGATGGATGGCAAGCCAGTTAAAGCATCTCCACGTATTATGCTCCGAAATCAAATTGATAAACTTGCCAAAAAAAACATGTATTTAAAAAGTGGTGTTGAGTGCGAATATTTTTTAATTACTCCTGATGGTAGCTCTATAGCAGATCATAATGATATTGCTGATAAACCTTGTTATGATCAATCAGCTCTTATGCGTCAATACGATTTAATAAGAGCTATTTGTGATAGCATGATATTTCTTGGATGGGGTCCTTATCAAAACGATCATGAGGATGCTAACGGTCAATTTGAAATGAATTGGGATTTTACTGATTGTTTACAAACAGCAGATCGTCATGTTTTCTTTAAATTTATGGTTAGAACCCTTGCAGAAAAAAAAGGTTTGCGTGCTACTTTTATGCCTAAACCTTTTCTTAATAAAACTGGCAATGGTTGTCATGCACATTTATCTATATGGAATAAAAAAGGAAATAATTTATTTGTTAATAAAAAAGATCATTTAGGATTATCAAAAAATGCTTATAATTTTATGGGTGGTATAATAAATTCAGCAGAGGCATTAACAGCTTGGTTCAACCCAACTATTAATAGTTATAAACGTATTAATGCTCCTGTTACTGCCTCAGGTGCTACTTGGGCTCCCAATACAATAACTTACTCAGGCAATAATCGAACTCATATGATCAGAGTTCCTGGACCTGGAAGATTTGAATTAAGATTGATGGATGGTGCTACTAATCCTTATTTATTACAAGCAGGCATTTTGGCTGCTGGTATTGATGGTATTGAGAAAAAAAGAAATCCTGGCAAACCTGTTCATGTAAATATGTATGAAGAAAGTGAAAAAGTGAAAGGTGCAAAAAAACTTCCTTTAACATTAGAACAGTCTTTATCTCATCTTAGTAAAAGTAAAGTTCTTAAAAATGCTTTCGGCAAAGATGTTATTAATTCATATGTAAAATTAAAGAATAGAGAAATTAGAAAATATAATTCTTCTATAGAGAAAAAAATTGGGTTTAAAGGATCTAAAAAAGCAAACAAGAGCAGTATTATTACACAATGGGAAAAAGATAATACTCTTGATTGTTAATTACATCTATAAAGTCAAAATGGTAAGAGTTGGATGGAGTGATTTTGTCATCTGGCAGTGTAGTTTGAGACAACGTAACTTTAGAATATTTAATGGTAAACCTTCAGAAGGCACGATGGCTTACTTATTTGATATTAAAACTAATAAAGAATTAGCTAGTGTACGAACCATTCTAATTGAAAAAGATTGTCTTAATACAGCAAAAATGTTCGAATTTATGCATAAACAAACCCATGATCCAGAAACACGATTTGATAAAGCTATAAAGTTATTTTCTGAAGAGTATTATAATACACCAGAAAATTTTGATGGGTCATTCACTGCTACTTTAAATTACCAATCTAAAATTACAAAAAATCTTTTAAAGAAAAAAAAAACAAATATTCAATTCTTTGAACGTGAAACCGGTTTTAACTTTGCAGTTAATATTTATAAGTTGAAAAAAACAGATTCTAAATGGAAATATACCTTTTGGCATAACTCTTTTTTTAATCCTGCATTAAATGAAAATATTGAAATATTGAATTTTAGCCCCGTAAAGACAGGATTAAAGAAAATTAATTAATCAAATTTTTGATAAGCTTTTTTCAAAACAACTAAAGGGTGTTTTGGAGACATTTGGAATTTAATTAGTAACTCTCTTGCTATCATATCTCTATCTTGTTGATCTTTAGGAAGTTTAATATTTTTTGGTGTTGTTACCCAGCCGTTAATATTTCTATCAAATACTGCAGGTTTGCCATTTTCATAACCCATATGAACATCCTCTAACCAGTTCAAATCATCCCAACCCATATTTTCAATATATTTTTTAAGAAATGGAGTAAGTCTTTTGTAATCAGGTAAAAGATTTACATCATATCGATAGCCAATATGCTGACCAATCATTTTTTCTCTAGTTGTTTTAATTCCTGGGTCTTTAGCTGTTCCATTAGTTTTTGATTTTTTTCGAGATTTTTTTTCTTTTATTATTTTTTTTACTTTTTTCTTTGCCATTTTATCTTCCTTTAAATTGAATGAAAGTTATCAACACCAACAGTATATTCTGTTCCTGCTAGTGGAACCTTTGCTAAGGCTGAAGCTTCCATAGTTAATGCAGCCAAATCTTCTGGCTCTAAAGAATGAATGTTTGTTTTACCACATGCCCTTGCAAGTAGTTGTGCTTCTAAAGTCATAGAATGTAAATAATTATAAACACGAAGGGCAGCATCATCAGGATTCAAACGCTTTCTTAGTTTAGGATCTTGCGTCGCTACTCCAACAGGACATCTTCCAGTATGACAATGATAGCAATCACCAGCAGTAACGCCTAATTCTTTTTCAAAATCTGCTTCAGGAATATCTTTATTACAATTTAAAGCAATTAACGCTCCCGTTCCGACAGCTATTGCATCAGCTCCTAAAGCTAATGCTTTTGCCATATCCGCTCCATCTCTAATACCTCCAGCAAAAACCAATGATACTTCTCCTGTTTTACCAACATCATCTAAAGCTCTTCTTGCTTCTCTTACAGCAGCTATACCAGGTATACCTGTATTAGCAGCTGCTATATGTGGACCAGCTCCTGTAGAGCCTTCCATACAATCAAGATATATTGAATCAGGATTGCACTTTGCTGCCATACGCACATCATCATAAACCTTTGCTGCACCTAATTTAAGTTGAATAGGTACTTGGTTATCGGTAAGTTCCCTTAATTCCTCTACTTTTAAGGCTAAATCATCTGGCCCTAGCCAGTCTGGATGTCTTGCTGGAGAACGTTGATCAATACCTGCTGGTAGTGACCTCATTTCTGCAACTTGATCTGTTACTTTTTGACCCATTAAGTGCCCACCCATTCCTACTTTTTGACCTTGGCCAATGAAAACTTCAATTCCATCAGCTAATTGCGCATGATGAGGATTGAAACCATATCGTGACTGAATACACTGGTAATACCATAATTCAGAATAGCGTCTTTCATCAGGAATCATGCCTCCTTCTCCAGAACAAGTAGCGCTTCCAGCCATTGTAGCTCCTCTAGCAAGTGCAGTTTTAGCTTCATAAGATAAAGCTCCAAAACTCATACTTGTTATATAAATTGGAATGTCTAATTTAATTGGATTTTTACAATTAGGACCAATAACCGTTTTAGTTTCACATTTTTCTCTATACCCCTCGATAACAAACCTTGTTAATGTTCCTGGTAAAAATGTTAGATCGTCCCAGTGAGGAATTTTTTTCATTAAAGCCATTCCACGCATACGGTATCGACCAAGTTGAGATTTAATATGTATATCGTTTATTACATTTGGAGTGAAAATAGCATTTTTTCCAAGTATACTTTTTTCATTATCTTTCTTTTTTATTTTAGATTTTTTTGACATATCTATTTTCCTCTTTAAATTGCACCTTTCCGCTCCGAGGGTTCCAAATTATCATAGTTCCATAATTTTTTACCAGAGACAATTTTTGTCATTTTTTTGAAATCAACTTTTTTATCTATTTCCGCTACCTTAAGCTTTCTTTTGAGCCAATCGACGTCTAATTTTGTCATTTCTGCTTCAACAGCATCAGCCCCAAGTGATTTAATTTTTCCTCCAACAAATATTGTACCATCATAAAGGGAATCACCAAGGTTAGGTCCAACATCGCCTAAAATAATAATTCTTCCTCTCTGCATCATAAAACCTGTGAAGGCTCCTGCATTACCTCCAACGATAATGGTTCCGCCTTTCATATCAATTCCAGATCTTGCTCCAACACTACCTTTGCAGATAAGGTCACCTCCACGAATCGCTGCTCCAAAACATGAGCCTGCATTTTTTTCAATAACTACTTTACCAGCCATCATATTCTCAGCACAGGACCAACCAACTCTTCCTGATATTCTAACCACTGGACCATCAATGGAACCAACTCCAAAATAACCTAAGCTTCCTTCAATAATTAAATTAAGTTTGTTTAAAATACCCACTCCTAAACTATGTTTAGCTCCAGGATTTTTTAAAACAATTGTTCCATAACCTTTTTCCATCAACTCTTTGATTTTTTTATTTAATTTAAGACAATCTAATTTTTCAACATTAATTACTGTTCTTTTATTAAAATCCACATCATAAGAGTCATGGTAAACAAAATTTTCAGACTCTTCTGGATTAAAAAAAGTTTGTTGTGTTCTGCCAGTTAAGACTTCATCATGAAGTCCCATTCCATATGATTTATGTCCTTTTACGCTTGCCATACTTTAACCTCTCCCTCATAAGGATCATAAGTATCAATTTCATGAGGCAACAAACTTCTGATTGCAACCTCTTCGGAAGCACAAGCAACCAAATCATCACTCTCATACAATACCATTGGTTTTGCTGCCATATGATCTTTTGCCATACCTAGTTTATCTTTCGTAGCGACCATATATGTAAAAACTCCATCAAGATCAGCTAATGATGTTCTCAATGCATCTTCTAACCCAACACCATCTCTAATTTTATTAGCAAGATAAACTGCGATTAATTCTGAATCACAAGAAGACATAAATCTCATCCCTTTTCTTTCAAGAGCACGTCGATTATTCCAATAATTAGTTAGTTGACCATTATGTACAACTGATACGTCACTAAAAGGATAAGCCCAGTAAGGGTGAGCAGATCGGATATCAACACCAGACTCCGTTGCCATTCTTGTATGACCAATCCCATGAGTTCCTTTAAAATTATTTAAATTATATTGATCAGCGACTATTTTAGCATCACCTATATCTTTTATTAGCTCTAGAGATTTTCCAAGAGATAAAATTTCAGTCATTTCAACTGATTCAATTTTTTTTGCCAAACTTAAAAGATCATCATCACAACTAATTACATATCTAAATGAATATGGGGTAATTTGTTCTTCTTTAATAATTTTTCCACCAACTTCAATTATTTTTTTACTAACTTCCTCTTTTCTATCATCGTAAAGAGAAGCATCTTCCATAACAGCGGAACTACCTTCCTTAACATTTTCGCCAACTTTAAATCGCAAAATGTAATCTTTTGACCTTCCTGAGCCATATAAGGCGTAACCTGTGGAGTCAGGTCCTCTGTGTTTTAGAGACTGCAACATCTTTTGCATCTCTCCACCAACATTAGTTGATTTTCCTTTATGTATTATTCCGGCAATCCCGCACATATTGTTATCCCTTCTTTATTTTATGGAAGCACATCCAAATAAGTATCAACATCCCACTGCGTAACTGCAGAAAGAAATTTTTCCCACTCATCTTTTTTATAATGCATAAACACTCGAAGCATATCTTCAGGTAAAGCACCTTTCACAACTGCATCACTATCTAATCTCTCAATAGCCTCGCCTAAAGTCAAAGGTAGTTTTTCAACTTTTTTTCCACCTTTCATTGCATCATAAATATTCTTTTTTTCTGGTTCTCCAGGATCAAGATTATTGTCAATACCATCATCAAAAGCTTTTAAAATACCGGCCCCCATTAAATAAGGATTGTGAGTAGAGTCTACAGAACGATACTCAACACGACCAGGAGCGGATACACGAACGCTACAAGTTCTATTTTGATATCCCCAATCAGCATACACTGGTGCCCAGAAACCTGTATCCCAAAGTCTTCTGTAGGAGTTAACTGTGGGCGATCCAAGACAAGTTAAAGCAGGTAAATGACGAAGCAAACCAGCAATACTGTTTAACCCCACTGGGCCCGGTTTGACTGCATCAATTTTTGGATCAGGCATAAACATATTCTCCCCACCTGATACGTGTTTAAATACTTGCTCCATTCCGGGCAAAGGATCATTACCAATAGGTGTTGGTTTTAAGTCACCACCTTTCCAAAGAGAAACATTCGTATGGCATCCATTAGCTGAAACACCCATAAAAGGTTTGCTCATAAAGCAGGCAATTAAATTAAATTCCCTTGCTACTTGTGCACAAATTTGACGATAGGTTGTAAGTCTGTCTGCATTACGCAAAACATCATCATACATAAAATTAAGTTCTAGTTGTCCAGGAGCATCTTCATGGTCGCCTTGAATAATATCTAAACCCATTGCTCTAGAATATTCAGTTACCTTCATGTAAACAGGCCTCAAAGATTCAAACTGATCAATATGATAACAATACGGTCTCGAAAAACCATCTCCTGTTGGTTCTCCATTATCTTTTTTAGTTAACCACATCATTTCAGGCTCAGTTCCTGCACGCATATTCATGCCATGTTTTTTTTCAAATTCATTTTGAAAATTTCTAAGATTACCCCTACAATCAGAAGTTAAATGTCCACCTGGATTTTCCTCTTCTTCTCGGTTTCTAAAACAAGTACACCAAACCCGTGCAACTCTTTTATCCCATGGTAATTGAACAAAAGTACTAGGTTCAGGAATTCCAACAAGTTCGGACGACTCTGGACCATATCCTATGTAATCACCGTGACGATCTACAAAAAGATTAGCTGTTGCACCATATACCAGTTGAAAGCCTTTTTCAGCAATAGACTCCCAATGATCAGCGGGCACACCCTTGCCTACAATTCTTCCTGTAACAGATACAAATTGATAATAAATATAAGTAATACCAAGTTCTTTTATTTTTTTTCTAACATCTTTTACACCTTGATCTCTACCAGACTGATTAACAAAATTTTCTAAATCACTCATTTTTCCCCCTTAAATATATATTGCATTAAACATTATTAGCTCCATGGAAAAGGGCTATTTGATGTTGGATGCAGTTTACCTTGTTCGTAGCGTGAAAAACGGAAAGGTTCAAGTAAAGAACTCTTCTCTCCTAAAACTTCATCTGCTACTAATTTGCCGACTCCAATCATTTTATAACCATGATTGGAATCTGCAATAATATGTACATTATCTCTAAATTTATCAAAAATTGGAAAATTATCTGGAGTAAAGCAACCTAAACCTCCTGTAGGTCCCTGTTTATACAAATGAGATTTTCCTTCAAATCTCTTTTGACAAAAAGCAAGAGCTGAACACCACATATGAGCGAAATCATCACCAACAACAAATTCATCCGAGTCTGGGCCATAGGGATCAACACTGACCTCTTGAGAGGGCATGTTGACTTTATAAGGAGAAGATCCACCTTGAATTCCGTTAAAATGAAAATCTGGTTTATAATATATTCCCCATAGCTTATCAGTAATCAAAGATTGATCAACATCTGAATACAAAGGTGCGTCAGTATCTACATGGATTACAGGTGGCATGTTTCCTTCATTTGTTCTTTGTGTTGAAGGATTAAGTCTCAACACACCTTCGGTCAGGAACCAATATTGCCACATGGGAAAGTCTTGGTGCATCTTTCCATTTTCATCTTTAACAGATATCGTGTTTGGTAGCTCAAGCATGTTCCAAATATCTCTTAACCAAGGTCCGACTCCCACAATTACTTGATCACATTCTATAGTACCTTTATCTGTTTCAACTGCTGTTATTGCTGAACTGCCATTTGCAGATTTAAAATCTTTAACAGTTGTCCCTGTCAATATTCTTACTCCTTCAGCTTCTGCCTTTTGGGCAAGACCATATATCGAAGATGTATTATTTGCATAACCACCTCTCTTTTCATGAAGTATACTTGTGATACCTTTGGCTTGCCAATCACTAAAAATATTTTTCATATAATCAAAAGATTCTTTTTCTCCTTGCACAAAGGTGGATTCATATCCGATAGCTTTTTGTTGTTCATGAATAGAAGCTACATCTTCTTCCATAACTTCTGGGCTAATTTGCATATAACCCACGGGATGATAGTGGAAAGTTTCCAAATCACTCTCCCAAACTTCAACACTATGTGCCATCAATTCACGCATTGCTGGTTGAAAATAATTATTTCGAACAACTCCGCAAGCAACGCCACTCGCACCGCTAGCGATACTACTCTTATCGATAACAAGTATTTTTGAACCATCTCCTTTGCCTTTAGCTTTAAGTTTTTTTGCTAAATGCCAAGCAGTGCTTAAGCCATGAATGCCTGCACCTATTATTAAATAATCAACTTTATCTGGTATAGCCATAAGTATTCTTTTTTAAATTAGAAGAGACTTAGTTTAAGCAATTATTTGAAGAAAGGAATTGTTTCAATTCATGAAACAGATAACGTTTTTTATCAATTACCCTCTATTAATTTTAAGGATATCATTTTCGATGTTTCTATCACTTTTTGAGCTAAAATAGGTATGGACTTTACGTTGATAGTTCCTTTTGTACCTGACAATGATATTGCAGCAATTGCTCTATTTTGAGAATCTATAATTGCAGTTCCAATACCATAAACATAGTCGAACGTTTCTGCCTCATTCAAGCTATATCCTCTTGATCTAATTTTACGAAGCTCAATATGAAGTTTGTCTAATGAAGTAATTGTATTGGAAGTATGTTTGTGCAATGAATAACTTTTATAAATTTCTTTTAATTCCTCTAAACTTTTATAAGCCAACATTGCTTTTCCTAATGCGCAACTATGGGCATCTAGACGCATTCTAAAAGCTCTTGGTGCAGAGTCACCTGATGGATCTACCCTATCACAATAAACAACATGAGGACCCTCAAGCACTGCAAGATAAGTGATATGTGTAGTTTCCATAGAAAGTTTACGTATAAAATCTAGACACAATGTCGTTAATGTTTTCAAATAATCTGATTTATCTCCAAACTCAAAAATTTTATGACCTAATGAATACAAATTAGTATTCATGTCTTTAAATAAATAACCCAAACTAGTTAAATAAGTTAAAATACGAAATGCTGTAGCCCGCTCCAGATTAGTCAAATTAGCCACTTCACTAGCTTTAAGTGGACGCGTTGATTTTCCTACACACTCAATAATAGACAGCGCTTTTTTTATTGATCCACTTAAATAATTTCTAGTCATTTCACCCTTTGAAATAAGTTATTTAGCTGTTTCCTGTACTAAATACAATAATTAATCTAAAAAGAAATTAAGGAAACTAATAATTTAGAAAATGGAACTTGATCTTCAAAACTTTAATATAAGACAGACGAAACCAAATCTTTTTGGTAATATTGCTCTTCCAGAAAATACAGAGAGATATATAGTTAAAGCACAAGGCTTGATAGGAATTGATATTTTTAATGGAGATCAAATAAAAATTATTGATTTAGAAGGTGGACAAATTTGTGAAGTAATCGTTTTTGATAATAATGGAAAAAATAACCAATCTATAATTAATCAAAAAAATAATGGGGATGCAAAATTTACAAAATATTTATTAACCAACAGCATTGATAAAAAAATATTATTAGAAAAACTTAAGAAGAAAAAAATAAATTTTAATACAATAAAATCATCTAATTTTTTTAATTCATCAACCCTAGATAAAGATAGTGTGAAATTTACAGCACAAGAAGATTGTTTTATAATTTTTTCAGCTCCTGGTGATGATATGCTTGTTGATCAACAAGACTCTCCAACAGATATTGAAGTACAAATAAAAAGAACAAATATTAAACAAAGCAAGTTTAAAAGTTTTTTACCAGATCCTCTTGCTAAAACATCAGAAGAATTTTTAATTAAAGAAAGCACAGCTATTTCTTATGAAGTTAAAAAAGGGGATTATATACAAATTATTGATTTATATGGTCGACAATGTTCAGACTTTACTGCCTTTAATAGCAAAGCTCTTCAACACGGAAAAGAAAGAGGGATTGATACTACAGTAAGTAGAGCCATTCATGGTGGATCTTATCCAATGCCGGGATTACATGCAAAATACTATGATAGGGATATGGAACCTTTACTTGAGGTAGTACAAGATACAATTGGTAGACATGATACTTTTGGTACTGCATGCACACAAAAAAGTTATGATGATCAGGGTTATTTTGGACATGTCAATTGCTCCGATAATTTTAATTATGTACTTGATAAATTTGGTGTTGAAAAAAGATTAGGATGGGCAGCGATAAATTTATTTTTCAATACATCAATAGATTCTAATAATGTATTATTTTCTGATATGCCCTGGTCTAGACCAGGCGATTATGTATTATTTCAAGCTCAAAAGGACTTGGTATGTGCATCATCAGCATGTCCATGTGACATTGATCCTGCAAATGACTGGAATCCTACTGACATTTACGCTAGAATTTATAATGAAAAAAATAGATTTTCTAAATCCATTGGATACAGAAAAAATGCAGATAGTGATTTTATGTTAACTAAAGAAACAGGCTTTCATCCCCGAACATCAAAACTTACAAAAGATATGATGGACTCCTCTGGTTTTTGGATACCAAATAAATACAATAATTATGGAACGATTGCAGAGTACGAAGCATGTAGAAATAATGTCATTGTGATGGATTTATCATCTCTTAGAAAATTTGAAATTTTAGGACCCGATTCAGAAGAATTAATGAATACTGCTTTAACAAGAAATGTAAAAAAATTAGCTGTAGGCCAAGTAGTTTATTCAGCACTTTGTTACGAAAATGGAACAATGATTGATGATGGAACACTTTACAGACTAGCTGAAAATAATTTTAGATGGATTTGTGGTAGTGATTACTCAGGTGAATGGTTAAGAGAATTAGCGAAAGAATTACAACTTAAGGTTAAGGTAAAAAGCTCAACAGATCATTTACATAACATTTCAGTTCAAGGTCCAAAAAGTAGAAAATTACTATCTAAAATTATTTGGACACCTCCTGCCCACCCAGATGTAAATGATTTAAAATGGTTTCATTTTTCAATTAGCCGCATTCATGATCATTTAGGCACACCTATAATGTTATCGCGCACTGGTTATACAGGAGAACTTGGTTATGAAATATATTGTCATCCAAAAGATGCAGTAAAAGTCTGGGATGCAGTTTGGGAAGCTGGAAAAGAATTTGACTTAACTCCAATGGGCTTTGAAGCACTAGATATGTTAAGAATTGAAGCTGGGTTAATTCTAGGTGGAAATGAATTTAGTGATGAAACTGATCCTTTTGAAGCTGGAATAGCTTTCACAGTACCTTTGAAAACTAAAGAGCAAAACTTTATTGGTAAAAAAGCCCTAAATGAAAGAAAAGCTCATCCTCATAGGAAATTAGTTGGATTGGAAATTGAGGGAAATGAAAAAGCCAGTCATGGAGATTGCATTCATAGTGGTAGAGCTCAAGTAGGAATTGTGACTAGTGGTACTTTTTCACCAACACTAAATAAAAATATTGCTCTTTGCAGAGTAGATATTCATTCTTCAGATATAGGAACGAGTTTAGAAATAGGTAAATTAGATGGACATCAAAAAAGAATACCTGCTAAAGTTGTTAAATTTCCTTTTTATGATCCCGACAAGTTAAGAGTAAGATCATAAAAAAAGTTTTAATTTATAAAAAAAAATATAATAACTAATCCTGATGAGTTTAAACTTTGATAGAATTAGTCTTGGTCATTTTCCAACACCTATTGAATATCTTAAAAACCTTACAACACATTTGAATGGCCCTAAATTGTACATTAAGAGAGATGATTGTACTGGTTTAGCAACTGGAGGAAATAAAACTAGAAAATTAGAATTTTTGATGCCTGATGCTTTAAAGAATAATGCTTCTCTTATAGTCACAGTTGGTGCAGTTCAATCTAATCACGCCCGTCAAACTGCTGCTGCGTGTGTTATTTTAGGAATTAAATGTCTTATAATATTAGAACAAAGACTTAATGACGCTCCAGATGCGTACATGAATTCAGGTAATGTTTTTCTAGATAAACTTTTTGGTGCCGAAGTTATCTTATGTCCAAAAGATAGGGATGTTAAAGAATATGCTGATCAAATAATCTTAGAGAGAAAACAAGTAGGTGAAAATCCATATTTTATTCCTGTTGGCGGTAGCAATGAAATAGGTGAACTTGGTTATATAGAATGTATTAGAGAAGTAATTGAAAATAAAGATATTAATGATTTTACTCATATAGTTCTTGCAACCGGTAGTGGAGGAACTCACTCAGGATCTATTGTAGGAAAAACTTATTATAAAAGCAATATTAATATAATTGGTATTAGCGTTAAAGATAAGAAATTAGATCAAGAAAAAAAAGTATATAATTTAGCAAAAAAAGCTTGCGCATACATTGGTTGTGAAGATTTAAAAAGAGAAGATGTATTAGTTTTTGATAATTATGTTGGAGATGGCTATGGTGTTCCCACTAACGGAATGAAAGAAGCCGTAAAGTTAATGGCAACAAAAGAAGCAATACTTTTAGATCCCGTTTATTCAGGAAAAGGATTTGATGGTTTGCTTGATCTAGTTAAAAAAAAATATTTCAAAGATTCTGATAAAATATTGTTTATTCATACTGGTGGAGCAGCTTCCCTTCATGCATATGAATGGGCTTTTTAATTTATTTAGTTTTAAATAATTTTTAAAAAAAATTTATACTCTCTTTTTACCTTGTATAATTCGATCCAATATTAAAGCACAAAATAAAATTGCTATACCTGCTAATATTCCTTGCCCTACATTTGCATATTGTAAAGCTTCAAGAACATCTTGACCTAATCCCTTTGCTCCAATTAAGGAAGCAACTACAACCATTGCTAAACTCAACATAACTGTTTGGTTAACACCTGCTAGAATCGTTGGCATTGCAAGTGGTATATCTACCTTTGTTAATAAATACCATTTGGTTGCTCCGTAAGCTATTGCAGCTTCTCTAATAGTCTCTGGTACACCTTTTAAACCTAACACTGTTAATCTCACAACAGGAGTTCCTCCAAAAATCATTGTGATAATTACTGCTGCAACTTTACCTGTTCCAAAAAAAGCAATAACAGGAATCATAAAAACAAATGCAGGCATAGTTTGCATAAAATCCATTATAGGTCTAATAAAAGAGTAAAATTTTGGTCGCGTAGAACAATATATTCCTAATGGTATTCCAATAACTATACTTAGTATTGCGGCTGTTCCTAGTAAGGCCAGAGTAGTCATTGCTTTTATCCAAAAACCTAAAAATCCCATATATGCTAAAAAAGCTCCTGAATATATGGCTGTACTGGGACCAGCTGATAAGCCAGTTAATAAAACTATAGCACTAATAATGACAATCCACGGTGTTTTTACAAATATTAATTCCAAAGAATCAAGCACTGAACGAATACCATAAGTAATAGCATCAAAAACTCTTTCTCCTTTTAAAACTAAAAAATCAAAAGTTGCCTCAACTCCATTTATAGAAGTTAATCTAATATCTGGGTGAGTAGGAAAATCATTCATAACATTCAACAATCCTGGAAAACTATAATGAATGGTAGTAAAAGAAATAATTACTAAAGAAAATACAAAGCTCAAAAAATAATTTCTTAATTTCATTCCAGGTCTAATTAATTTATTTGAAAGCCATTCAGAAAATTTCTTTTCTAAAATAGTATTTGCAAATATTCCTTGTGCAACTCTAATTATAATAAATAAAAGAATTCCTCCAATTGCAACATAAAATCCAGATGCTTCTACTCTCGCAGCCTCAGCTGCGTATTCAGATATAGAGTCCTCAAGAGATTTAATTGTACGTTTAAACATTGCAACTTTATCAGAATTTTTTTCTACAGCAGCTTGAAGCTGTTGCTTTCTAAAATCTATAGTTGACTGAATTTGTTCAATTTTATTATATGCTTCCGCACTTATATTTCCAAAAAAACCTCTGACAATTTGTACTATTGCAAATGTTTCAATTATTAAAAATGCTAGAGACCAATTCCAAATATTTCGAAAACTATACCAAATTGATCCAAGTAAGAATGCACTTAAATTAAATGAAAATACAAATTTAGAGTTATTTCCAATGCGTTCAAATTCTTTCATATAATAATTTTGATTTGTTTTAACAAAATCTTTGATTTGTTCATTTCTATGAATCTTTTCTTTATTCATCTTGACCCTCAACTACTGAAACTAATAAATCTTTTTGTGAAATAGCCCCTATATCTTTACCTACTTTATCAGTGATAATTATTGGTGAATCATTTGATACAGATTTCTCAATTATTTGACTTAAAACATCATTCTCTTTCATGCGAATACAATTTATTGGTAATGGTCCATTTTCATTAATAAATTGATTTATTGATTTCATTATAGTTTTTGCTTTAACTACTTTTAATCTTGAAATACCTTTCACAAAATCTTCTACATATGAATCCATCGGATGAATAACAATTTGTTCAGGCGTTCCAACTTGAATTACTTTTCCATCCCTCATTATTGCAATCCTGTGTCCAACTTTTACTGCTTCATCTAAATCGTGTGTAATAAACACTGTGGTTTTTTTCATAAGTTTGGATAACTTGATAAACTCAAATT
>Ga0315336_1005180_pt1 | contig 14517 bp, 16 predicted proteins | sample ASW5metaG_FD_204512 | JGI IMG/M metagenome (GOLD analysis project Ga0315336, IMG submission 204512) | Ammonia-oxidizing marine archaeal communities from Monterey Bay, California, United States - ASW #5 | ecosystem: Environmental > Aquatic > Marine > Intertidal zone | place: USA: California...
ACTCTTCTTATTATTTGATTTGCGCGCATTCTACGGGTTTGCTTACCACCTGTCCATATCTACAACAGGTAGATAGATCTGTTTTATCCGGTAATCGCCGTCATTCCTAACCTACTCAGCAATTCCAGATCGTCCTGCTGTTCCGGATTTTCCGTGGTAAGCAGTTTGGGCCCAGCAAAGATCGAGCTGGCGCCTGCCATAAAACAAAGGGCTTGCATCTCGTCACTCATTTCCAGACGGCCAGCAGACAGGCGAACAACCGAGGCCGGCATCATAATTTTTGCCACTGCAATGGTTCGGACAAACTCAAAATTGTCCATTTTGTCCAAATGCTCCAGAGGGGTGCCGGCCACCTGAACAAGCATGTTTATGGGGACACTTCCCGGATGCTCCGGCAAATTGGCAAGCGTCACCAACATGTCAACTCGGTCGCTGATCGCTTCCCCCATGCCAACAATACCGCCGCTACACACTCCAATACCTGCTTCACGCACCTGCTCCAGCGTATTGAGGCGATCCTCGTAAGTACGGGTTGTAATGATCTGTTTGTAATATTCTTCGGAGCTGTCGACATTATGGTTGTAATAGTCAAGTCCCGCCGCCTTAAGCTGAAGTGTCTGTTGCGGGCTGAGCATGCCGAGTGTCATGCAAGTTTCCATACCCAGGTCAGCAACCCCATCGATCATTGCGCATATGACGTCCATATCGCGATCTTTTGGACTGCGCCACGCCCCGCCCATACAAAATCGAGTGGCGCCGGCCTCTTTCGCTTTGCGCGCTTCTCTCACGACGGTTTCCACCTGCATTAATTTTGCCGCTTCAAGCCCCGTATTATGATGTACTGATTGTGGACAATAGGCGCAATCCTCAGGACAACCGCCGGTCTTGATGGAAAGCAAGCTCGAAATCTGAACCTTGTTCGGTGAAAAATATTGGCGATGCACGGCCTGTGCCCGCATCAGCAGATCCATCAGCGGCTCCGTGAATAAGTCGGCCACCTCCTCCCGCTGCCAATCGTGGCGCACGGGATCAGTTATCGGCAGACTAACCGAAGAAGATTGCTCAATTACCCGATTTATTTGCATTTAAATACCATTAATTCGATTTTAGATTGAACAAGAACTTACAGAATATATTAATAAAAGCAACTTGCAAGTTGCGGAATAAGCAGATAGATTAATTAGAACAAAACAAGAACATTTTATCAGGAGAACCTCCCCATGCTTGATCATGTGTCCATCGGTATTTCCGATCGAAAAAAATCCACGGCTTTCTATGATGCGGTCCTGTCAACCATTGGTTTGAAGAAGGTCGCCGACTACGGTGAAATTATCGCCTATGGACTGTCACGGGAAGATCCTTTTTTCTGGTTGGCGGAACAGCCCGAAATCAGCAAATCGCATGGCTTTCATTGGGCTTTTCGGGCACCGGATCGCACTTCTATTCATGAATTTCATGCTGCGGCACTCATCAGCGGTGGCACCGATAATGGGGGACCAGGAAAACGCGATTATGAAGAACATTATTATGCCGCTTTTGTCCTTGATCCAGACGGCAATAAGATTGAAGCTGTCTGCTTCGACCCCGAGTAGGAAAGCAATAGATGATTCGCACAGCGGCAAATGACTGGTACAAAACGCGAAAGCTCGGCGACGACATCACGTTAATCAGCGAGCCCTTTATCAAACCCTTTTATCGGTGCAATATCTGGCACTTACGGGGACGGGATCGGGATCTTCTCATTGACAGCGGTATGGGTGTGGTCAGCCTCCGCGCCCATGTACCGCTGGTCACGGAGAAACCTCTTACGGCAGTAGCTAGCCATAGTCACTTCGATCATATCGGATGCCATCACGAGTTTGAAACGCGCCTCGCCCATCGGGATGAAGCCGATCTGTTGGCCAGCCCGACCCGAAAAAACACGCTGGCAGAAGAGTATGCGACAGATGATATCTTCGAGCAGCTCCCGCCCGCCCCCTATAGTTCAAAAAGCTATGCTGTAAAAGCAGCTGCCGTGACAGGATACCTGGACGAAGGAGATGTGGTTGATCTGGGAGATCGGCGGCTGACGGTCCTGCATCTTCCCGGCCATTCTCCGGGCGGTATTGCGTTATTTGAGGCTGCGACCGGAATTTTGTTTTCTGGAGACACCTTATATGACGGACCGCTTGTGGAAGACATCTATCATTCCAACGCAGAAGATTACTATATTTCCATGGTCAAGCTACGGGCACTGAAACCCCGTGTCGTTCATGGTGGACATTTCAGAAGCTTCGATGGCGTCCGCTTCCGGATCCTGCTAGAAAACTGGTTTAAGGCACATGGCGCGTAAAATTGGAAGGAGGATGTGAATGACTGACGGCTGCACCTGGTATGGCGATGACCCGTTTTACAAAGCCTATCATGACGAGGAATGGGGCGTGCCGATTTATGATGGTCGGGCCTTGTATGAAAAACTCATCCTCGACGGTTTTCAAGCCGGACTATCCTGGATCACAATATTGCGCAAGCGGGACAATTTTATTGCTGCCTTCGACGGTTTCAACCCCGAACTGATCGCGCGCTATGATGATGCCAAGATTGAATCCCTCATGCAAGACGCCGGCATTGTCCGCAACCGTGCCAAAATTCTCGGCACCATCGCCGGTGCCAAACTGTTTCTGGAGATTGAGGAGAAGGAAGACGGCTTTTCGAATCTTCTATGGAATTATCTGGACGGGAAACCAATCCAGAATAGCTGGACGTCCATGAGCCAGGTTCCAGCGGAAACACCGCTTAGTCAGGCCGTCTCCAAGGATCTTAAGAAACGCGGATTCAAATTTGTTGGCCCAACCATTGTCTATGCTTTTATGCAGGCTGTCGGCATGATCAATGATCATGTTGTCTCATGCCCTCGGCATGCAGAGGTGAAACTGCAGGTATGAAGGGGTCAGATGCAATTCGCGAAGTTCATGATCTCACTGGACCAGTTGCGCGCCACTATGTTAAAAAATATGGGGATCAGGCGGCCTCTACGTTGGAACAGGCAGCCCAAGTGTTTGAGGAAAATGATGATATACATGGCCGCAATAAAATGCTTCGTCTGCGAGACGAGGTGCTTATGATCACTCCTTCCCCGACGGCTGAGTAATTTATCTAGTATGGAACTCCGGTTAAAAGCAGAAATCTGGGTGAAGGCCCATATTCGCAAATGCGCCAATTTTAATGTCCCGGTTATGGTGACCCGTCGCGGCGACGCAACTGCCGGTTCTGTCCTGATCAAAGTTAATCGGCTGGGCCCCGGATGTATGGTCTTTTCCGCGGCCACTAATTTTGAAGATGGCAGTCGCCTCTGGCTCAAGGGTACCGGCCCCGATTGGGTTGATGAAGCCACCGCCGATGCCTATATCGAGAAGCAAATCAAATATGATCCGGACCTCTGGGTGCTGGAGATAGAGGACCCTGAAGGTCGGCCTTTCCTAGAGGAAAAAATACAATAGCCTCTTATTTTTCTAATATAATATTTTTAACCGGTTAAATAATTTAGTGGATATATTAGGATTAACGATCCGCCTTTTATCGGTAATCCTTGCAAATTTCAAAGAAAGCTTCGGTTAAAGGCTGACAATCCGGACTGAAATGATCTATCTTTGCGATCCCTGTTACCTGCTTTGATTTGGAACGCCTAAGCGATGCAACAATATCTCGATCTTCTTCGGCTAGTGAAAGACACTGGCGTCCCTAAATCGGACCGAACCGGCGTCGGTACCTACAGTATTTTTGGTCACCAGATGCGCTTCGATCTGGCGGATGGTTTTCCCATACTGACCACGAAAAAACTCCATTTGAAATCAATTGTGCATGAGCTTCTCTGGTTCCTGGCAGGCGATACAAATGTCCGATATTTGCAGGATAACGGCGTCCGGATCTGGGATGAATGGGCCGATGAAAACGGCGACCTTGGCCCCGTATATGGACACCAATGGCGATCCTGGCCAGCGCCAGATGGCGGCAGCATTGATCAGATTAAAAACCTGGTATCACAGATTAAAACCAATCCCAATTCACGGCGACTTATTGTCAGCGCTTGGAATCCGACGGAAGTGGACAACATGGCGTTACCCCCTTGCCACTGTCTGTTCCAGTTTTACGTGGCCGACGGGAAATTATCCTGTCAACTCTACCAACGTAGCGCCGACGTATTCCTGGGTGTTCCGTTTAATATCGCTTCTTACGCTCTGCTAACAATTATGATGGCCCAGGTCTGCAATCTTGAGCCGGGGGAGTTTATTCACAGTTTCGGTGATACGCATCTCTATTCAAATCATGTTGAGCAAGCGAAAATGCAGCTGTCCCGCATTCCCGGCCCGCTGCCGACCCTGCGTATCAATCTGGACATACAAGATATTTTCGACTTTACCTTTGCTGATTTTGAGCTGGTTGGATATGAAGCTGCGGCTCATATCCCGGCAAAAGTCGCGGTATAGCCTTGACCAAAGATAATCCAATGCTTTCCGCCATTGTTGCGGTGTCGGAGAATAATGTAATCGGGGCCGAGAATGACTTGCCTTGGCGCCTCTCCAATGATTTGAAATGGTTCAAGAAAACCACACTCGGCAAGCCTATGCTGATGGGACGAAAAACTTTTGACTCGCTGCCCGGCCTTCTTCCAGGACGAGCCCATATTGTTCTGACAAGAGATTCTGAATTCACACTCAATAACGCAATTGTTGTTCATTCCCTCGAAGAGGCCCTTGCTGAGAGCACGATAATCGCAAAAGAAGGCGGCATTGACGAGGTAATGATCATTGGCGGTGCTGAAATATTTCGCCTGGCCCTGCCACAAATTGAGCGACTATATCTGACCCGTGTGCATTCGGAAGTTGCCGGAGATACGTATTTTCCTGAATTGGAAAACAACCGTTGGATTGAGGTTTTTCGGGAATTTCACGGAAAAACAGAAAAAGATATATTTGATCATAGCTTTACAATTCTCGAGAGAATTCACCTCTAACACGCACTTTGATGAAAAGGCCCCTTTTAATATGGGTAAAAAATGCCTATATTACGTCTGTTGGGCAACCAACTATGGCGATAAACGTTGCATGGAATAAACGTTGCGGACCCGGGGGCGGTACCCGGCGCCTCCACCAAAAATACAGAAAGATTACAGGTTTCCTGTATTTTTGATGGGGGCGAAATAGGCTCGACGCGCGCAGTAAAGATGTTATTTTCGCTCGGCATGATACCACCGATATCGGGTCATTTTTATAAATGCTAACGATAATAACGAAGCATTTGCCGTAGCTGCTTAATTGCACTACACGGGGTTCGGGGGGGCACCTGGCAACAGAAGCCCCTCCACTTATATTGCCATCCTGTAGGCCTGGAACAAATCTGGGGCAGATCGCGGGTAGCATTAACAAATAAAGACGACATCTGTGTTGATGCGAATGTAATGGAGCGACGAAAAGTTATGGCAGACGACATCAATTATAACTCAATGGTTGAAAAAGCGCTTTTAGAGGTCGTTCGCGAATCTCTCCGACATGCGGCAGAGCATGGACTGCCCAATGACCAGCATTTCTATATAACATTCAAAACCCGTTTTCCTGGCGTTACAATTCCCAAGCATCTATCAAAACGTTACCAGGACGAAATGACCATTGTTCTGCAACACCAATTCTGGGATATCAAAGTAGAGGCCACCTATTTCAGTGTTGATTTGAGCTTTAACCATAAACGGGAAACACTAACCATTCCCTATGACGCGCTTACGGCTTTCGCAGACCCATCCGGTCAGTTTGGATTACAATTCACGTCAGGCATGCCAGGATCTAGCGATGAATTTGAACCGATAGAGGATGGTAATTTAGAGATCACGGCAGAGGATTCCGACGACAGCGATGCCAAGCCGATTGAAAAACAAGGCGAAGTCATTGCCCTTGATGCCTTTCGTAAGAAATGACATAAAATAAATAATCGATTTTTCTGCCCTCTTGCCTAATTGAGAATATAACCGATGCCCGAATTTCATTATCAGGAAATGTTCGCCACCGGCGAAGATACCACGCCCTATCGCAAGCTGAGCAGCGATTATGTCTCAACCCTAACAGTCGATGGACAGGAAGTTCTCAAGGTTGAGCCCGAAGCGCTTTCCTTGCTAACGGCCGAAGCGATGCGTGACATGGCCCATCTTTTGCGCCCAAAGCATCTTCAGCAGCTTGCCCGCATCCTGGAGGACGACGAAGCATCAGAGAATGATAAATTCGTTGCTACCCAATTGTTGAAAAACGCAAATATTGCTGCAGGCATGATCCTGCCGGGCTGTCAGGACACCGGCAACGCTATCATTATGGGGAAAAAAGGACAGTTTGTCTGGACTGATGGTACGGATAAAAAACAATTATCCCACGGTGTTTATAAAACCTACACGGAAACAAATCTGCGCTATTCCATGCTGGCACCGCTCTGCATGTTTGATGAAAAGAACACCGGTACAAACTTACCCGCACAGATCGATCTTTACGCGACAAATGGAAATGAATATGAATTTTTATTCATTGCAAAAGGCGGTGGATCAGCCAACAAATCTTTCTTGCATCAGGCCCTCCCGAGTGTCCTGACTCCAGATCGCTTGGTCCCGTTCATTCAGGAGAAAATGACGGAGCTCGGAACGGCCGCGTGCCCACCTTATCATCTTGCAGTGGTAATCGGTGGCACCTCGGCGGAGGACACGATGAAGACTGTCAAATTGGCATCAACAAAATACTATGATGAACTGCCAACGACCGGGAACGAATATGGCCGCGCCTTTCGCGACGTGGAAATGGAAAAGGAAATCTTGAAGGTCGCACAGGGAATAGGTATTGGCGCCCAGTTCGGCGGCAAGTATTTTTGCCACGACGTCCGCGTAATCAGGATGCCCCGCCATGGTGCTAGCGTACCGTTGGGAATAGGCGTTTCCTGCTCGGCAGACCGACAGGTCAAAGGCAAGATTACCAAGGATGGAATATTTCTGGAGCAGCTGGAACTTAATCCAGCCCAATATTTGCCTGAGATCTCAAATGAAGATCTTGAGGAACATGTGGTCAAAATCGACCTGAACCAACCGATGGAGAATATTCTGGCGACGCTGTCACAATATCCAATCAAAACCCGGCTCAGTCTCAGTGGTACGATCATTGTTGCCCGTGACATGGCCCACCGTAAGTTGCGTGAATTGCTTGAAAACGGAGAAGGTCTACCGCAATATTTTAAAGATCATATTATCTACTATGCCGGACCGGCCAAAACACCAGAAGGATATGCCTCTGGGTCTTTTGGACCAACGACAGCAGGACGAATGGATGGTTATGTAGATCAATTTATGGCGGAAGGCGCCAGTATGATTATGCTGGCAAAAGGTAATCGGAGCAAAGCTGTCGTGGATGCCTGCAAGAAGCATGGTGGCTTTTATTTAGGATCGATCGGTGGACCTGCGGCAATCCTTGCACAAGACAATATCAAGAAAGTTGAAGTCCAGGAATTCGAAGATTTTGGAATGGAAGCCATTTGGCGTATCGACGTTGTTGATTTTCCGGCTTTTATTGTTATGGACGACAAGGGGAATGACTTTTTTGCGCCAAAACGACCTACATTTTAGAGGGTGAGAATGGCGAATGCCTGGTACTATTGTAAAGCACTCTGTTCGCATCGCTGGCCATCAAACGAGCATCTCCCTAGAGCAAAAATTTTGGGATATCCTTCGGGAAATCGCCTCTCGCCAAAATATCAGTATCAACAAATTGATTACTAATATTGATGCAACCCGATCCGGAAATGTGAGCAGTACTTTGCGACTGTTTGTCCTTGAGGACATGGAGCGCAGACTTTCAGCCGATCCGGACTAACTCGAAATTTTTTGTAGGAAATCTTCGCCTAAGCTCTATATTATGATATACTTAAGATGCTTAAATCTTGTGAGGCTGCGAGCATTATGGGCGACGTCGTCAATCTAAATCATTTCCGCAAAAAACAGGAACGAAAAGCGGCAAAGGACAAAGCGAGCCAAAACCGCCGGGCCCATGGCCGAACGAAGGCGGAGCGCAAAGCTGACGAGAAACAGCAACGGCAGAATACTGATGAACTTGATCATAAGAAATTGGAAAACAAGCCGAAGACCGACGACAGCTCAAACGCTGAAAATTAGGCGCTTCTTCACTTTTTTTTCTTAAAAATAGACAAATATCGTCACGAAGTTGACTCAAGTTTCTTCTAGGTTACGGATATTACGCTGCCAACTCAATAGCTTGGAGAGTTTATTATGGGTATCGAACTGCATCAAAGTGAGCCTACTTTACGGGAAATTCTGGAAGATCCGATTATGCTGGCGGTTCTTAAACGGGACAGGCTTACGGTAGAAGACGTAAAAAAAGTTGTATCTTCCTACCAACGAACCGCTAAAAAAACCTCAAATTAGGCGACCCCACAGCCGATACCAACGTGATGAATTTACATCTGGCTCCTTCTTTTATTGTGCAATAACGGCCCGTCACGGTATAGTCGCCGATTAAAACGTTCGTTGCTACAATCAAAAGACAGGGTATCATGACAGTCTCAAGTAAATATAAGAAAAAATCTGCAACGATCCGTGGCATAAAAATGGCCTATATCGAGGAAGGCGAAGGCGACCCGATAGTCTTCTTGCATGGCAATCCGACTTCTTCATATTTATGGCGAAATGTCATGCCGCATTTGGAAGGCAAAGGCCGGTTAATAGCTCCAGACCTCATCGGTATGGGGGATTCCGAGAAACTTCAAGACAGCGGCCCGGAAAGTTATACCTTTAAAGAACATCGGAATTTTTTACATGAATTGCTGGCCTATTTAGAGGTAGACCAAAATGTAACATTGGTTATTCATGATTGGGGGTCCGCGCTCGGGTTTGACTGGGCTAATCAAAACCAAAGCGCTATGAAGGGCATCGCCTATATGGAAGGCATCGTTCAGTCCGTCCCCAGTTGGGACAACTGGCCAGAAGGTGCCCGCAATATTTTTCAAGGTTTCCGCAGCCCTGCAGGGGAAGAGCTTGTCCTCGAGAAAAATATCTTTGTCGAACGGGTTTTACCAGGCTCGATAATCCGCAAACTGGACGATGCGGAACAGCGCGAATATACACGTCCATTCCGCAACGCAGGAGAGGATCGTCGGCCAACACTGACCTGGCCGCGCCAAATCCCCATTGCTGGCGAGCCTGAAGAGGTCGTAGAAATTGTTGATAGCTATTCGGAATGGCTTAGCCAATCAGAGCTTCCAAAACTCTTTATCAACGCGGATCCTGGATCAATTCTGATTGGCGCTCAACGCGATTTCTGTCGTAGTTGGCCTAATCAGACGGAAGTAACTGTCAAAGGCCTACATTTCATTCAGGAAGACAGTCCCGATGAAATTGGCCAGGCAATAGCGAATTTCGTGACGAAGATATAACCTAGGGAATATTGGCCAATCATGCCATCTTCGACCAAAAAAACAAAACTTAATCCGCTGCAAAGCAAAACCTTAGTGTTACTCCAAATACTGGCGCGGGATGCGGATAGTTCGGCTGCTATCGCGGATTCGGATGATATTCGCGTGACCCGGTTACCACATGGTCACGGCAATCATATGCATGTCGGACAGTATGTTGTATCAGCCAAAGATGCCAGCGGTCTTGACAACCCGGCAGTATGGGTCGCTTTGGTCCGCAAAGGATTTGTCCGAGAAAATTGGCAATCAGAAATAATCATTACTGCGGCAGGGCTTGCCTTTACCACCGGCCTTGAAAGTAAGTTTGTATCGACATCTGATCATTAACTCACATTCAACAGGAATGGCTTCCTATGAAATCTGAACAGGATCGAAAACTCACTACTATTTTATGTGCCGATGTCGTTGGTTACAGCCGCCTTATGAGCGAAGATGAAGAAAAAACGCTGGACCGACTGAAGCAAACACGGGAGATTTTCAAGCGGTATATTGGAGAGTATGCAGGACGCATCGTCAATATGACGGGAGATGGCCTGGTCGCCGATTTTGCCAGTGCCGTTAAAGCCATGCAATGCGCCATTGAGGTCCAGAACAAATTAAACAAGGATAATTCCGGTCTGCCGCAAACCGAGAAAATGGCCTATCGGATTGGACTTAATTTAGGTGATGTCATTATCGAAGGTGACGATATCTTTGGTGAGGGAGTTAATGTGGCGGCCCGACTGGAAGCTATGGCGCCGGTCGGCGGGATTTGTATATCCGGCCCACTCTTTGATCAGGTTAAGAACAAGTTCCCGATGGCATTCGATTTTCTCGGCAATAAAACTGTTAAGAATATTGCCGACCCCGTGGCTGTCTATTCACTTTCGCTCAATGAGGCTTTGGTCGATCAAAAATCCGCTTCCGCTGCAGCAGAGCATGAAGATGTCAATCCGGCGATAGATGATGAAGACAAAAGGCTTCGGAAAATGGTCAAGAAGCAGGCGGCGTTTTACCGTTTGGCCTTGATCTACGGCAGCATTACCGTTTTTCTGTTTGTTATTAATGCTGTAACCTCGAGCGGTTACTGGTGGTTTTTCTGGGCCGCCGGCCCCATGCTCCTTGTCCTTGCCATGCGCGCGATATCTGTCTTTGGCAAAGGCCCTGTCGGAGAAGATTGGGAGGAACGTAAATTCTCTGAACTTAAGGAAAAAAATCGCAAGGGTATGCCCTAAGATTCATCAACTGTAATTTTGTTTGCAATATCGTCAAGCGCCTGATTATCTGGATTGATCTGATTGCTAAAGAATACTACAGGCGTGTTTGCCGCCGTAAATGTCAGCGCAGCCTGACCATCGATCTCACTCAGATCCCATGCGTCCCCTTGCCCACGGTCTTCCGTCAAGATACCCAATACATCAAAAATCTGATCGAGATCCACCGTATCTTCGCCTGTGTCAAAATCCGAGATTGTGATCTCAAAGCCTGGATCTGAAGGATTATTTAGATAATCCCCCGTAATCGCAAACTCATCTGCTCCGCTGCCCCCTTCAAGGATGTCGTTACCTCCATTGCCCTGCAAAGTATCGTTGCCACCATTTCCGACTATCCAGTCATCGCCGTCACTACCAATCAACAGTTCGGCGCCACCGTTTCCTTGGAAGATTTCATCTACGAAATTGATAGAGAGAACTGCACTACTAATATCTCCATCACCATCTGTGAGAAAATACTCAAAACTATCCTCAGCCCCAGGCTCAGCAGTTTGAGGAGCTGTATAGGTATAATTGCCAGCCATATCAATTGACAGCGTACCGCCCAAATCTGTTCCAATTACCAGTGGATCAGCATCTTGCGGTATTTCATAATTTACTGAATTATAGGTCAGGCTCGTCAATGTACCGCCGTCAGCCCCCAATAAATCAACAACACCGGAATTAACCACATTATCTGATTCAACGACGGGAACTGTATCCTCTAAAACAGAGTCAAGATCATTGGGATCGACGACCACAATTGGATCTTGTCCCGCATTTTCAACTTTTGCCAGCTCGGCCGTATCTGTTCCGTTACCAATACCCACGGCGACGACTTCAATGTTGTTGCCATCCACAAAACTTTGCCACTCATTGCCCCCGGCTGTCGGCACACCCTGGCCACCATTTGGTGCTCCATCGGAAATAAAGTAAGCTATATGGCTAAATTCTTCCAAATTTGGATCGGCTAAATTCGCTTCAAAAACACCCTGCGCTCCGGTCGCATTGTCATCGACGGCTGCAGCATAACTTGTCCCGCCGTTAGGAACCAAGTTACTTGCAGCGCCAATAAATGCTTGGGCAGCAGAAATTGATGTGCCTTCAAAAACAATGCTTGCAGCGCTGGCAAATCCAATGATCGTTATATTAACGCCTCGCGATGCATCTCCATAATCATCGAGCAGATTGCTCACAGATTGCTTCAACACATCCATGCGCGTCCCACTTCCGCCACTGACGCTCTGGCCCATGGAACCGGACGTATCCAGGATAAACACCAAGTTATAGGCTGGCAGCTGTGGAGCCTCGAGAACCACAGCGTCGGGGCTTGCCAAAGGTACATCGTCCACAATCGCCGCACTAAAAGACCCCGACGCGCTTGTACCGTCATTGTCTTCAACATCGTAACCGAAAGTGAATAGCCGGCTGTCTTCACCGGTATTGTCGTGATCCATAACGTCCTGCAACGTCATGGAATACTCATAGTTATCTCCGTCGCCATTTGGTGCGAAGTCAAGGGTGAATACATTGCGCGGAGCGCCATTTTCCGGAACAGCGGTTGCTGTCACGCGTTGCGTTATCCCATCACCCAGTGTCGTCAATTCATACTCTACATTGTCGCCGCGCGATGTAACATTCGGAAGGCTGTCAATAATTAGAGAGACCGATCCGGCACCATCTAGCCCCATGTCAATGGCAACAACGCCAGTAGCTGTTGAAGGTTCAGGCGTGGGATCCGATCCATCAGGTAAATCGTCCTCATCCAGCACAGCATTATCTGCTAGGCCGAGATTTGGCGCACTATCACTTACCTCAATGCCAAGCACACTGGAAACTGATGCGCCCTTTTCATCGAATGCCGTGAAGGCAAGCTCAAATTCTACAAGTGGCAGGACATTGCCAAGATCATCCGCATGATCAAGAGGCCCATCAAGGGTCATGTCATAGGTGCCATCTGCAGACAAAATGATTGTGAATATGGTTGCACCACCCGCTGTACCAACAATTGTGTCGGTGCCAAGGCCTGAAAGGATTACGTCAACCCCACCCGAGGATACATTTGAAGCCGCAAAATCGGCTTGCTGATCATCAAAAATAACGTCGCTTAAGGTGCCACTTCCACCGACGACACCCAGTGACCCATCGTCGATATTGCCGCCCGTGTCGGCTTCATCAAGGCCCGCAACATCTGGATTTTGAATGTCAATCGCCGGCTCGTTATCAATGATATCAACCGTAAACGCATCTGCTTCACTATCAACAACTACATTTCCCGACGCCCCGACAATTGTAATAGTCAGAGATTCCGTGCCTTCAAATACATCGTCATCCAGAAGCGGGATATTTATGCTGATTGTTGAACCGGCAGGAAGGCCGGTCTCCCCACCATCGAAGGTGGCCGTTTTTACGGCATCTGCGCTATAATCGCTGCCTTCAGACGCGGCACCTGAAATTACATAATCAATGTCCAGTTTAACGCCGGCACCGAGGGCTTTATCCAAAATTAGTTCAAAAGAAAGAACACCCGCTCCTTCCTCTACCTCCCCCTCACCAATCGCGGCCCCATCCAAGGTCACCTCGCTAATACGGACGACACCAATATCGTCGTCGACGATAACAACGGTTTCAGTGAGGGCAAAACTGATATTCGCGTTATCTGTGCCAATCAGATCGATAACAAAAAATTCAAGATTTTCGATGGCGTCGTCATCAGATACGATCACAGTGAAGCTTGTAGAAGTCTGACCAGCAGGGATGATCGCTGTTCCGTCGCCGGCAACCGTAAAATCGTCTGCGGTCGCCGTCCCCGGCCGAACATCGTAGGTAATCGTCACAGGAAGGTTAGAAGGTTGACCCAGACCAATGACAATTTCGTAGGAAATGACATTGCCTGTTTCCGGATCTATATTTGGATTAACCGAAACTTGTGCACCTGGGCCTTCACTTATGCCCCCCTCAACGGCTTCGACATCATTTAAGTCCAAAATTGTATCACCGAGAAGCGCTACAGATTCGAACAGGCCACTTGAGCCCAGTCCATCAGCAATGGCCAACGCGGCAAATTGTTGAAAGTCAGCCCCGCCGCCAGTACCGTTGGACCGGTTTCCGCCCTCCGGTTCTATCCCGGTGGGATCGAACTTATCTTCTTCGTTAAACCAGTTCGGATTAACCAGCTGCAAGGCGTTGCCGTAAATCGTATAGAGTTGATCCGCCGTTAGAACAACAGGGTTTCCAGGCGCACTCGAAAAGCTCGTCACAACAATCGACTGGCTGGCTATATTAAGCACCTGTGAACCGCCTTCATTCACAAACACGATAGCTCCGGAAAAAAGGGTAAAGACTGATTCCTCACCGATACTTTTAATATATCCCGACCAGCTGGTTCCACGGATACCAATTGTTCCAACCGGTGTCTTAACGCTCACATTTTCCGGATCATCTTTGGCTATCTGGCCGCTGACCAATGAAAAAGCACCTTGCAACAAAGAGACTCCGAAGGCGCCATCACCGCCGGAAGGGTTGTAAATCATCTCATCCAGGACAGCACGGCCATTCTTGCCCATTGAAAATTGCGTGTCATCTGCGAAAAGGATGGCAAAGGTTCCATCTGCACCGGTTTCTAAAACATCGCCCTGAAATACTGCTGCCCCTGGCACCAATTCATCTACAGTACCATCAACATGCTTCGCCGTGACGGATCCGCTTAGCTCTGTAACTTCGCCGATTGGCCCATTTGCATCGGATTGTGTAGTTGAAGACTGGGCTAACGGTCCCGGTCCAGCGAGTTTACTTACTA